>OFGA01000180.1_pt1 | contig 59679 bp, 57 predicted proteins | sample 1521471 | NCBI WGS metagenome assembly OFGA01 (sample SAMEA3504086, study PRJEB24116) | mouse gut metagenome | biome: mouse gut; feature: mouse-associated habitat; material: faeces | place: Denmark | collected 2011 | reverse complement strand
CGAATTTTGATTCAAAAAAATAAGCCATAGGTTTTTACGCCTACGGCTTATTTTAATTAGTTTTTGAAGAAGTTTGCAATTCTTGATAACAGACTTGCTTCTTCGCTATTTTCATCAGAAGTCCAATCGAAAAGATTTACCCTCTCTTTTTTATCTTCGTATGGTCTATCTGACTCTATTTTGTTGTTGACTTTGATTTGTAGCGTTTCTTCTTCGGAGACATTTTCTGTTATGGTTAAAATATAATCAGAATCCACCTTTTCAAAAGTTATTCCTTCTACAGAATTAAGAGTCTCCATAGACACAAAGTCAAAATACATATCATCTTTTTCTGTAATTACATATGTCCCAATAGGAACTTCTCTAACAGTAACAGTGTTTTTATTATCTATTTGAACAGAAATAATATCCCCTGTTTCTATATTTTTCATGAATACTTGGAACTTATAAGTAGCATCTTTATCAAGCTGCAGCTTTTCAAATGCTTTATCTGTTCCGTTAATGGCTTTTACAAAACTAAGATTAACAGAATCTACTCCCTCATAAGTATTAACTATATTGAATAATCCTTCTGCTGGCACATCAGAGGATAAGGTTCCTGTATAATGCCATAACATCTTTACATTATTTCCATAGTTACCATGATTAGGTGATTCTGGATAATCTGTTCCTGTTAGTTCTGTTGCTGTATAATTAGGTAATGTTGCCACAGTTCCAGTTGCACTAACTTCTGCCGATTCTATGGAATCAATACTAAAGCCATAATAAGAACATTGTGAACCATCTGTTCTCCAATAAAGGTAAAAATCTTTTGTAGGAACATTCACAGTTTTACCTGCAAGCGCTGTTCCTCCCCATTTACCTAATTTAAAAGTCTGTCCGTCTTGCTTGTAATATATTTCAACATAGTCATAGTTTGCGCTTTCTGTTCTACATTGGCTATTAAATTTAATCGCCAAACCATTTCTGTTATCAGTTCCGTTTCCATTTGTATATTGAGTTGTATATTTTTCAATAGGAATTTCTTCTACAGAATAAATACATCTTGTTTCATCTGCATTATAAATAGGCACTTTATCGAATGAATATTTCCATTCTTTATCTGCATTTGTTGTTGTGGTTCTATAAACCTTTCCATCTTTTAAAAGGTTAATAGTAATGCTTTCTGGACGTTTGGATTCAGTATCTCCCACCCAAGTTTTAGTTCCTGAAATATCTGTAAACGCATCATCTTTTAGAGTATTTGTGACTTCATAGCAATCGTCTAATTCGTTATACTCTATTGATGCTTCATAGTTTAAAGAAGGTTCTTCCTCAATACTGTATAACTTTGAATCATCTATTAAAAGATTTCTAAAAATCACCGTTGGATTATCTTTTGTAATCTGTTTTCTTTCTATTTCTATGCCTGATTTTTTGAGAATAATATCAATACTATCAGGACGTAAATCCCATCTATTATTCTCATCATCCCAAGTCTTATTAACCGTTAAATCATAATAATCAAAAAGTCTTACACGCACTATATTAGAATTAATACCTGTAACAAAATCCACTTTTGTATTAAGGACTTCATCAATAGGATTCCATTGTGTCCAGCAATTATTATATGTGTAGGTTTTTATGTCATTCTCTAAAGGTCTGGGCAAGTCTTTTATTGAATCATCACCCTCATATGGATCATCAGGAGCTTGCATCTTTACCAAAACATAAAGCAAGCTATCAGCAGGAATAACGGCAGGTTCTCCTGTCTCTACATCCAATAATTCAAATGCCAAAGATTTTACTGTTGATTTATCTACAGAATCTGTATATTCTTTCCAATTAGTGTTTTTAAGAATATTTCCATTGCTATCTGTTTTGAAAATAGTTTTGCTTACTTCTTTGCCATCTTCTTCTACTATTGTTTGATCCGAAAGATAAAGAGCCGTTTCTTCTGGATTTGTAGAATAATATGGTTTCACGACTACTTTTTTCGTAACATAGCCTTCTTCATCTGCATTTTCGTTTTTTGGCTCATATACTCTCCATGTTTTATTTTCAATATAGGATGTATCTATTCCCAGAAAACTTCCTTGCCAATGATCCTTGTTTCCATAAGCCATTTCTATATTATTAGCAATAACCATATTAGTAACAGCATTTTGTCCTGTACGAACTCTTAACTTGTAAGTATATTCTTCAGTATACGCAGAAGTTGCTTTATCCGTAGTAAAATTACTTTTACTGGTTTGTACTTGAGTCTGCACATCTTGGTGACTACTAATTATAGAATTTATGGTTGTCGTAGCAGATGAATAGCACAATCTATCATTGGTTTTTCCATTTTCATTAATATCTACTGCATCTTTATCGTAATAACCACTATCACTTGTGGAAGATGATTTATAATTACTATCTGAGATTAAAGTTTGCTTGCTGCTTGGATTTAAAAATTCAGCATATACATGATTTTTATAAACATTTCCATATTCCTGATAGGAATCATAAGAAATTTCATAGTCATAATTAATTACTGGACCAATACCTAAATACCATCTTGAATCATTATATGTCTTGCACCCAATTATAATATTTTCATCTGTGATATCTATTATTACTTTTAATAAAGTTCTTCCTGTATTATTCCAATTTTTAATAATTTCAACTTGAGTATTGCGTTTTAGTATGTCAAGAAATTCTTTGTATGTATATGCAGTTCCATTTAAATTGTACATTCGAACATCCCCATAATTAACTCCTCTGTCATTTTCAGGATAAACATCCAATGCATTTATTGAAGCAATACTAGAAGTATTTTTTCCAGAGCCGCAAAGCGATAAGTTTTTAATAATTTCTTCTTTTGTAGAAGAAAGCTCCATTCCTTTCGGCAGCAAATCATAGACTTCTAATCCTTTTATAGTGTCATCTTCATCATATTGATCAAGATATACTTTACTAAAATTAGAAGAGCCTTTTATATCTAACCTAATATTAAAACTACCTTTAAAAACTTCATTCTTTGCATCCTGTATATTACTATAGCCGCCTGCTTTGGATGTAATTAATCCATTATTTCTATTTTTTACAATATAATAATCCCAAGTATGTTTACATACTCCTCTTTGCATATATGTTCCATAAGTTTCTAGATCATAAGTTGCAATGTTGTCATATGTAAAAATATTTCCATAAGAATCTGCCCCAGGTTCATTTTGAAGAATTAAGTTACCTTCACCATCTTTAAAATATACTTGCAGATAGTTAAAATTGTATAATTCTCCTTGTTGTGGTATATCCTTTCTTAAAAATCTAACACTACAAGTAAAACTTCGATAATAACTACTTGGTTTTACTAAGCTTTCTTTCATATCTTTAATTATGAAATAAAATCCCACAACTTTATTTGTTTTTGTAAATGACCAACTTTTTTCGGAGGAAGAGTTTTTAAAAGAATCATATAATGTATATTCTGAATTTTCTACATATCTAACCCACAACTCGCAATCATATTTATTGGTAGAAATTTGCTGACCATTACCATTATAAAGTGTCGGAAAACCTATGGAACCAAAATAATATTCATTATCATCTAACTTTGAATATCCACCTGTCTTATCTGTAGCATATAGAAGATCATCACCAATTTTTAAAGTCATTGGATTGCCTGTATAATAGGCGGTGGGATAAGTTGTATATGAACAATATGAATATTCATCTTCTACCAAAATATCTTGATACCTTAAATATCCTGTTCCAGATTTATTTATCCCATATAAATTTCCAGAATAGTGAAATTCAAATTCATTTAAAGCAATTTCTACTGTTGATGAATCCAATGGTTCTTCTTCATCTCTATCGGAATATGTGCCATACAAATCAGCAGTATTTCTAATGATTAAGTTACCATTTTCATTAATATATTCATTGTCAGATAAATTTTCTTCAATGACATTACCAGCAGAATCATAGTATTTATCTCTTGGATAGCCAACATATACGCCAAGATCATAATAACTTCCTGAAGCAGTATATTCTGCATTTGAACGTGTAAATTTATATTTTCCGCTTTCTGTTTCTACTGGTTCTATAAGATTCCCCTGAAAAGAAAGCACTTTACAATCAGTTGGAAAAACATCATATACAGCATAGTTTTTTAAACTTATATATGGATAATAGACACTACTAACATTGCTTGGATGAAATTTATAAAATACCCAAATATATTTTTCAGCATTTTCTCCTAAACCATCATATGATTTTTGCAACTTTAATGCTGATTTTTCAATAGTAGGAATTACTCTTTGCCATGGATGAATGTATGTCCTTGTATAGTCAAAAACTATTTCATTACTTTCTATATCTTTATAGCTTTCATTTTCTATATTAGAAATTAACGTGGCTTTGAGATTTTTTAACAGGGTATGTGTACATTCATCTTCACTTACTTCCCCACCCAATGTGGTAAAGTTTTCTGAGGAAGGTGTCATTGTGTAAGATAATTTTATACTCCCTTCAAAATTTGATTTTTCCTCAATCGTATTTGCATTAGTCAAAACCAAATTTTTAACATAAGAAGGACTATAAATTGTTGTCACACGATCATTACTATCATACATTTTTATATCCCAATCATAGCCAGAATGAGTTGCATCATTAGCTCCAAATAAAACACTGGTATTAAGTTGAGGAGCTCCACTCTCATTAGGGTATAAAAGATTTGGAATTACTATTTGAGCTTCCCCAGGTTGATAAGTCGTCACAGTATTTGTATTCTTATAATTTATCTGTACTGTAATTACTCTTGGAGTGCCTTGTCCATATCCGCCATCTGATGCATCCCAATCAATCTCTGTAAGTGGAGTTTTTCCATTATCTACTGTTGAATCATAAAATACAAGTCCAAGCTCCCAGTTATCGGTGGATGTTTCTTCATCATCTTCTGTTTCATCATTTTGTAATGGTATTTCATTATTCAATTTTTCTTCAGAAGAATCTATATCGTTAGAGGATATGTCTGATATAGATGTATCTTCTGTTGCATTTGAATCTGTTGCCACCTCTGTAGAAGTGGCATTAGATTCTTCCGTACTTGCTATGTTTTCTGTGTTTAATTCATCCAGCGTTTGCTGCTCTGTGAGCGTATGCTCTGCACCTACGGTGTTCGATTCTCCTGCTGACAAAGCATTAACAGGCACAGATGTAAATAGGACACAGGCTGCTAAAATTGCTGAAAATACTTTCCTACAGTTTTTTATATTTTTGATTAGCTACATCTCCTTTCAATACTTTCTTTGGGTATTATTTTTAGTTATTTAATTGTTATTATTAAATTTTAGTTGTTTTATCTTTCAAGAGATGAGCATGTAATTAAATCATCATGCTTGGTTGAAGAGGATATTTTTTTTAAATTTCTCTTGAAAGATAAAATATTATTTTATAGTTACGCTTAATACGTCATAATTATTAAAGAGGATACAGCTATGTTTAAAATTAAAGCTCAAGATTAGGTGATTTTTATTAAGTAGATAAAATATTGATTTTGTCTACTTGAAATGACATTTTTTAGTAAAATTTACATAATATTTTTAGAAAACAAAGTTAAATTGTAATTTTTATATTTTGGCATATAATGAAAAATTTTTTAGAATATATAAGAAGTAAAGCCACTAGATTTTTTGAAAAAATAATTTAATGGTTTTTTAGATTGCAAAAAAATATTTAATTGTACTATTTTATATTGACAATTATTGCTTTTCTTGTTATATTGTATAATATAAAGTTCAAGATTTTATATCCTAAACTCATTTCAAGTAGACAAAATCAATATTTTGAAAACAGTATATTAAAATACTAATCTTAGTCTTTCTAATTCATTTAAATGCTCTTTCCCTGTGGAAATTAGATAAATTCTTGTAGTATTAATTGATGTATGTCCTAATACATCTGATAATTTTACAATATCTTTTGTTTGTTTATAGAATGTAGTAGCAAATAAATGTCTTAGATTATGAGGAAATACTTTTGTTTGCTCAACATTTGATTTTTGACACAGTTGTTTCATTTCTCGCCAAATTTGTCTTCTATCTAAGCTAGTACCATTTTTTGTAAGAAATATTTCTCCAAAAGAAATATTTTTTTCTTTGTAATACTTTGTTAATTTTTTTCTTAAAGATTTTGTTATGAGTATAATTCGATTTTTCCCTTTCATTTGAATATCGGCTTTTCCATTTTTTATTGATTCGACAGTTATATACTTTAATTCTGAAATTCTGATTCCTGTTGCACATATGGTTTGTATTATTAGGGCCAGTCTTTCGTTATTTAATGAATAGGCAGTTTTTACTAATTTTTCATATTCTTCTTTTGTTAACTCTTTATTTTCATCTCTGAATATTTTTTGTTGTATTTTAAGAAACTTAATACAATAATCCAAATGTCCTAAAAATTTAAATAAACTATTTAATGATGATAATTTTGAATTGATTGTAGTTGGTGCTAAGCACTTTTCTTTTAGATGACACTTATATTCAAGTAAGTGTTTTTTTGTTATGTTTTCCTCATTTTTCCAGTTTAAAAATTCATTGATATCACTTAGATATTTTTTAATAGTTGAAACATTTTTTTCTTCTTCTATTAAATATTCTTTGAAATGTTCAATATCAATATCTTTAATTACCATATATTACCTCCTTAATCATTTTTACTTTTATATCCCACAATAGATTGAAGAATATGCTTATAAAAAAGCCCCAACACCATAGATAATGGTATTGGGACTTTTATGTGAAAAGGATTTTAATATCCTAATTTATGGGCTTTATTGGAATCTAGTACAAAGTTGATTTAGATCTGCCTGAACTCCTTCACCGATTGTATGGAATACCCAATTTGAGCCATCCCTTACAAGTTCAGCAAATACTACTGCTGTATCTGTTGAATAATCATCCTTTAGAGTAAATCTACAAAGCTCTGCATTTGTTTCCTTATTAACAAGACGTACATAAGAATTATTAACCATTCCAAATGTTTGTCTGCGAGCAACAGCTTCATGAATTGTTACACAACACACGATCTTATTAGTTGTGGGTGCTACTTGTGCAAGATTGATAGAAATAACTTCATCATCGCCTTCGCCAGAACCAGTTCTATTGTCTCCATTAAGATTAACTCCTGCTACGGTCTTGTTATTATAGAAAACAACATCACTACCAGAAGTAATCTTTCCTGCCGCATTGAGCAAAAATGCACTAATATCAAGGTCAAAATCTGCTCCACCTGCTGAAATGTCCCAACCTGCACAAAGGTCTACCATAGTAAGTCCTGGAGCTGCCTTTGAAAGATCAAGAACAGAATTCTTTGATAAATCAAGAGAAATGCCTGGTGCAGCTGGTGCTACCTCTACTGGTGCAGAAACTGGTGCTTGAGTGTCTTCACTTAAACTTGTAAAATTAATTGCCATATTAAATTGTTCTCCTTTCAGAATTGTGTTTTTTTATTTTTTGTTTTTATTTAAGGGAGGGATGATAAACATGTTATCATCCTTGTCCCTAGCTTTTATTTAGCCAAGTAATACTCAGTCTAAACAAAAGTAATTAACATTTATCTATATTGATTACGAATATCTTCAATAGTTGCATTGGCATATTCGCCAATTGCTTTAAAGCTCCATCCATGTGGATTTCTATCAAGTTCAGCAAACTTTACTGCTGTTGCTCTTCCACCATCTTCACTTAGGTTATACCTACAAATTTCCTTTTCTGGATGAACACCTTCATCCACAAGACGCACGTATGCGTTTCGTACTTTTCCAAAATATTGTCCTCTTGAACGGCCTTGATAAATAACTACACATAAAAGAATCTTGTAAACATCTGGATGAATCTTTGTTAGATTAACAAACATATTTTCATCATCCCCTTCACCCTCACCTGTTAAGTTATCATGATCAAGTTCAATTCCTTGAGACTCCTTCTTTCCGTAGTAAACAAGGTTATTTACACTATCTACTACCCTCCCATCAGCACCAATAAGCATTGCGCATAGGTCAAGGTCATAATCATCACCTCTTCCTACATTTACATCCCAACCAGCAGATACTCTCATATGTTCAAAAGTAGATTCAACCTTTGATAAGTCAAGGAAATCGTTCTTTTGAAGATTTAAAAGTCCTCCCTTTGATAAATCGAGTGTCACCTCATGTCCTGTAGTTGGCATAGCTTGTGTATTTGTCATTACTGGTGCTTGTTGTGTTACTGGGGGAGTAGTATCTACTCCCCTGTTCTTTTTGCCAAAACCAAATAATCCCATAATCAATTCCTCCTTTTTTATTTAATTACATATATCTTGAAAGCAAGTCATTAAGGTCAGCAATAGCACCATCGCCAATAGCTTCAAACTCCCAACCTGCTGCATTTCTATTTAGTGAACAAACGGAAATTGCGGTATCTGTACTATAACGTTCCTTTAGTTCGTAACGACAGATTTCGTTTTCTCCATTATCTGCATCAAGTAGACGCACATAAGAATTATTAATCATTCCAAATGTTTGACGTTTATTCTTTGCATCGAAGATAACAATGAAGAAAATAATCTTTTGAATTCTGGAATCGATTTGGTCAAGATTAATATCAATTCTTTCATCGTCTCCACCAGTACCACCTGTTAGGTTATCACCTTCAAGGGAAATACCACGAGCTGCCATATGGTTAAAGAAAATAACATCATCAGGTACTCTCTCAACTCGTCCTTGCCCATTAAGCATAAAAGCTGCAAGGTCAAGGTCTGCACTAGGACCTGCAATAGATGCATCCCATCCACCTGCAAGAATACAATTATGTAGATTTGGTGCTTGCTTGGTTAGATCAAGAATACCTCCCTTACTAAGATTTAATGAAGGAGCTGATGCTCCAGAGTTGCCAGCGAAATTAAAGTTCATAAAAAATCTCCTTTCCTATTTAAAAATTATTTATTTGTTTAATATAATTATAGCACACGTTTAGAGTAAAATCAATAAGAAATTACTCTAAACGTTATATTTTTTCCTAAATTAGCCATTAACAAAGCCCTTAGTCTTCATATCAGCCTTCATATTTTCAAGTTCAGCAGAATCTTGCTGTCTCTTCATGGCAAGTTCTTCATTGATTTTCTTTGTCTCTTCAATACCATTTTTAATAGTTTCGTAAGTGGTTTTTAGAGTTTCAATCTGAATAGAACTTCCACCAGCCATCTTAGCAATATTTACAGATTGCTGTGCTGTATTTTGTGCATTGCGAAGAAGAAGTTCATTTGTCTTTTCATCAAGTTGCTTGATAGACTTTGCTTGAATTTCTTGTCTCTTTAACTGAATAGCCTGTACTAAGCATTGCTTAAAGATAGGCAGTGTAATAATGAATGAAGAGTTAATCTTTCTCATTAGGTTAAAGTTAGACATTTGCATTGTCTGAATCATAGGACATGTCTGCATAGCAACGTTTTCTGCAACCTGTAAGTCATATACTCTTTGAGAAAGCATATCCTTTACAATTCCAAGCTTTTGTACTTGCATTTGTCTTTCTTGTTCGTTAAGGGAAGTATCTGCTGAAACCTGTGCAGAATAAGCATCAATTTCTTCCATACCAATCTCACCAGCTACAATATACTTTTCAAGCTGTTCAAAGAAACTTACATTTGCCTTATATTGCTTTTCAAGATTATCATTTGTCTTATGAATATCATTTTCATACTGCTTTAAAATTACATAAATCTTATCTACTTCCTTACCCATATCATCATACTTAGCAAAAAGCTTTTCTACTGTATCTTGGGCTTTCTTAAACATCTTTTTCAAGAATGATTGAGCCTGTTCTGGATCTTCGATTTCTTTAATATCGAACTTGTCCATAATCTTTGTAAGCTGTACAAGCATTTGGCTTGCTTCTTCTGCATTTACTGCTCTCATGGATGATAAGAGCTGATCAGACATCTTTGAGATTTCCTCACTTGGCTTTTGTCCAAAAGCAAGAATTGAGTTTGTATCTTGGATATTAATCTCATTAGTAAGATCTTGTACCTCTTTCATTGCACGAAGTTTTTGCTTGTAAGCTGAATTATCTGCAAGTACCTCAGGTTTTTGTGTATCTAGTGTAATTTCTTGTGTTTGTGTTGCGGCTGGCTGTGCAACTGCTGTTCCCATATTAATTGGCATATTAAAATCCTCCTTTTCATATTTATTTAATGTTAGCATACTATATTATGCTATCTGTTATAGTTGTTTTGTATTAATTGTGCCCAATTCGGTTACTATTTATTAAATACTACCTAATTCGGGTAGCTTTATCCAAAAAGCTTACCAAAAAATCCTTGTTTTTTACCTTTAATACTTTTAACTGAATTTAGTGTTCTTTCATATTGAATGCTATCAAGTCTTGTTGAGTTAAATCTTGATTCATCAATATAAGTATTTAGATCAGAAAGCCCTGCTGGTGTAAAAACTACTATATCCATACCTATTGTATTAAGGTACGCTAAAATATATCCAGCATCTTTTGACATTTGTGTTTCATTTTCAAGGAACATTACAACTTTAGGGATATCTCCTGTAAAATCAAAGCTATCAATTAATCTAATAACTTTTTTATCAAGACTTAAAATAAGCATTGCAAAATTTATTCTTTCCTCTTTTGTGTTAATTGGTTCTTTAAAAAGAGAAGTATCTAAAATAGTTTCATTTAACTTACTTAAAATAAAGTCTTCTGTTGCATCATTATATGGTGTATATGCATAAAATGGTAACTTTCTAAGTTCTTCTGCATTAAAGCTTCCATCACTTAATTGACAAAACATTAACTGATATTTGGCACTATCATCTTGTCTGCTTGCAATCATGCTATCACCATTATCTGTAAGAACTAAGGTGTTTGGTGATGATGTACAAATATCAACTAGCTTTTTGTATTCATCAAGATTTTTGTAAACTCCTTCTATTTCATGAAAGAAATGAGGGACTGAAACTATTTTTCCTTGTGTTTTGAATCCTTGTCTAACTTTTGCAGGTTCATTCCAGTTCATTTCTAGGTCAATTAGTGTTGAGTTAAAAAATAATGCTGATGTAGTTCCATCTCTAAATTGCCATGGTTTATATACTCCTGTATTTGTAAACATTTCATTTTCAATTTGTCTTTCAAATTGAAGTGTCATGGATTCACTAGCTTCAATTACTTTTCCAGCCCTAATTCTTTCTTCGAGAGTTTTTATAGGTAGGATTTGCTTGTTCTTATGTAAAGAACTTAACTTATCTCTATCTACCTGTTCAAAATGCTCTTCTTTTAAAGGATTAATATAAATAACATCAAATGTCATTCTATATAAAAGCATTAGAAAGTAAACATCATGTTTTGAAATCTGACCATAATAGATGCATTTATTAGTTCTTTCATCTTCAAATTTTAATTTATGAATGTGAAGATAAGCATATAGAATTATTTTACATATAAAATTGTTTCTAATACTATCATTCATAAAGTTTTCTTGGTCAAGAGCAATATTTACAATATATTCTAAAGATTCTAAAAACATTTTGTTAAGGTTTACATCTTCAAAAAGCGTAATATCTTGAGTGCTTATATTTCTGACATCCATTCTGGATAGTTCGTCTTTTACACTACTTATCAAGTCAAATTCTGCTGTCATTGGAATTTGATTATCAAAATATATTGAGTGTTCTGGATCGTTTTGCACTTTAGAAACAAATGTTTTTAGGATATCATCATATTCGTTTGGGTTTTCTACGCCAATATATCTAGTAAATACTGGTGTAAATCTATCTTTGATACCTTTTCGTTCAAAATTTGTTCTCCAAATGTCAAAACAAGCATTTTTTAAACTCATTGACATTTTTTTCTCTCCTTTCTCTTTTTTTGCAAAGATAAGCCTTTGCTATTTATTTTGTTATAAATATAATACCATAAAGTACCGCATACGTCAATATTTTTTATAAAAAATTTTTGAAAAAAGAAAATAACTTTTTTAATTTTTTTTGTATATATTATACATTCATATATTAGTATTTTAGGAAGTGCTTTGATTTTTATACATATATAATAAAGTTTTGTCATATATGTATAATATATTTTATATTTATATTATATGTATAATTCTGTAGTTTTTGTTTTAATTTGGGTTAGTTAGTGTATATATATGAGCTAAATTTAAAAACAAAAATAAGGCTTTAATAGTTAAAATATCAAAGCCTTAAATTAGTGCTGCAGTTAACTGCTCAACACAGCGTATGCTGTGTATTTTAGTTATTGTTTATTATTAGAAGAACCTACTGAAACTGCGCTCATTCCCCCAAATGCCATTTTCCTATAAGTTGGGCTAGTTGGGGCTATCCACACCATACCTGTTCCTTCAAAGGTTTGTAAAAAACCTTCTCCTCCGAGGGCAGAACCAATAAATCCTTTTGCTGATTTTTGTACAGAGAATCTAATAGAACTTGATCTTAGAATAGCAAAGTTTCCATCAACTTGTACTCTTTCATTATCGAGATTGTAAATTTCAATCTCATCCATAGGAACATCAATAGCAAGTACAACTGCACCTGTTCCTGTTATTTTTGTCTGGAATAATCCTTCACCACCCATAATAGCAGATGAAACATTTGCTTGTGCTACTGGTTTTACTTCTACATCTCCAATACTGCAGTAATAAAGACTCTTATCAACAATAAAAGATTCATCATTTAGTTCTAAAAGTATGTAGTGAGCAAATGTAGGCTCTAGCACAACTTCTCCTATACCTGAATATTGTGGATTAAAAGCTTTTTCTTGTGTAAGGGCACTTTTAAACATTTTCTTAGCAACTCCACTAACTCCACCTATTTCAACATTGTTTTGAATGTTTCCTTTAGAGTAATAAAGAGCTCCTGCTTCTGTTGTAACGGTTCCACCATTTAATCGTATTCTTACAAATTTAAGTGAAACACCTGCTTGTTTCATATAAAATAATTGTTGAGCAGTCATTCCTGTTCTTGCTCCTTTTAATTCAGTAAGTTCTACTATTTCAATAGTATCATTACCGAATGTAGCTTTATCTATAATTCTTTCATTTCTCATTATTTTTGTTTCCTTTCTTAATCGTAGTTTTATAATGTGTTTAGTTATATTGTATTATACATAAGGTAAAAATTCAATATTTATATTTTTGCGGAGTGTGGATATTTGATGTATAATTAAGTTAATAGTTTTTTAGGTATTTTTAGTTTTTAGGATTTAAAAATAACAGGGGGGTTTATATAAATGTTACTATTAACTGCTACCAATGTGTAGCTTAGACAAAAATCATAGGAGGAAGAGATTATGATGAACAATATTAATATTATGGAAACTGTTGAGCAAGCCATTGCAAAAATGCAGTACTATGCAATGGTTGTTTTAGTTTGTGTGGCACTTTGGTATGTGTTATTCAGACTATTTATGAAGGTGTACTCCATATTTTTCGAGATTAGACTTTTGGAGTACATAGATGGAATTTCCGTCTTTTGGAATTGTTCCAAGAAAAAAAGGCGGGAAATAGTTTGTCTCATATCTGAATTACCTAGAGATATGTGTCAAACATTTATCCAAAGAGGTTATAGAATCTCTTTTTTGAGCCATGAGATGTATGTAAATGGCCCAGATAAGAGAGTTAACATTTCCTCAGTAGGAATGTTCTGTCCATCTGAAAAGATTATATTTATTGATGTGGATAGAGATATTGAGGATGTTAAAAACACAATCTACCATGAATTAGGCCATTTTTGTGATTGGATTACAGGAAATGGTCAGGTTTTTGGTAGTGATATCAATGGGGAGACATTGCAGCTTTACTTTGACTCCTTATATGATGAGAAAATTCCCGAGTATTACCGCTCAAATGTTCGGGAGTTTGTTGCATATTGTGCTAGCAACTTTTACTGTAAGCCTTCTGTGCTTACTAAAGAAATGCTAGCAGTTGGTGAGGCTTGTTTTGCAAATGCTTCATCAAAAGCAACAGAACATACATGAGCTTTTATCCTTAAAATAATAAGTGTCCCCCTCACTTATTGTTTTAAGGATTTTTTGTATAAAAAGAGCTTTCTTTTGGTTAAGAAAGCTCAAGCTCTATGTTTTTGGGAATTTTAAATTTAGTAACACATCCTTTTGTTATTGTTTTCATCATTTGACTTATAAAAGCTTTTCTGTCAGGAATAGTTATTATATACATTCTATTTTTCTTTACATTCCAAAGTATTCCTTTTTCTAAATTAAATGCTACCATATATGTTGCACATTGTAAGAAATCTTCATGCATTAAATCTGCTTCAAATTTTAGTTCGTAAACTATATTATTTTTTATAACATCAGATCTACCATTTATTGTGATTTTTTTATAATTTCCATCATCATCTTTTTCTGGAAGTTTAAAACTTATGGAAAAACTTCTTTGTACTTCTTCACTTGGCTTAAAGACTTGTCTTAGTCTATCTTGAATTCTTCCTAAAGTTTCTTCACTAACAAAAGGCGTTTTTACTTGATTTACATATCTATCATATCCTGTGTTGTATGCTGTTAAGTAAAGCACTTTATCTTCAAGAGTTGCATCTATTGGTAGATTAATTTTAGGTCTATCTTTATGGTTGTCTTGTGCAAACTTGATTTCACTATCAATATCGTATTTTGTAAAAAATGTTGCTTCTTGGAGAATTCCAATACAGGGAGATAAATCTATTAATTTATCATTATTTTTTGTTCCTATTGTGGTTCTATCTTTTGTCATAATCTCTTCTACTTCTACAAGATTAAAACATGCTTCAACATCTTCTTTATATTTAAAAGAATACATTTCGGATACTACAAATGGTCTATTGTAATCTAATGTTTCTGCTGTTGGATGTGAAATTGTATTTAATGATAATCTCATGTTAACAGGAGTTTTTTCTTCTATCCATGCTCCAGTTTCAGGATTTTGTTTCATGTCTTCAACAAAGACTATTTTTTCTTTACCTCTGCTAGCAGCCACTAAAAATATATTTCTTAATATTTCATATTTTGTATTTGGCTTTTGAATACGTGATTGCCAGTAATGTTCAGTGTAGTCAAATATAACACATATTTTTCTTTCAAGACCTTTACTACTATCAAAAGTTGTAAAAATAGCAGTAGAATCATTAGGAGAAACACTTCCTCTGTCTTCATCTTTTATACTCGCATAAACAGTATCTTTATTAAACTTGTCTGGATATTTTTCTTCTAATTCGTTTAAAACTTTTGACATTGTACCTGTTCTTGAACCTAAGCATAAAATATCTTTTGTATTTTGAGTTGAAAGAAATTTTATAACTTTAGGTGGATTCATATAAGCTATTTGGCAATTATCATTAACACCATTAATTTCTTTATTCCAGACATTACCTAATTTTTTTGATAATGTCTTTGATAATCTAAAACATTTTGTAAATGTTATAGGAACATATATGTCTAAAAAATTATCCATAAATTCTGCTACATTAAGTGTTGTTTTATCATAGATTTTTTGTTTCATATCTCCTACTGCTACTATTTGTATTTTAGGATTTTTTTCTTTTACAAGTAGAAGCATTTCAGCTAATTCTTGCTCTATATCTTGATATTCATCTATTATTAAAATATCATACTTTGGAATATTTAATTCTTTTTGTTTTTTTAAAAATGTTTGAATTAAATCTGACATTCCAACTGTTACACTAATCTCCTTTAAAAGTACATATGCAAATCCATGATAATTTTGAACAAATACATTTTTATTTTTTATTTTTTCTTTTGCATCAATTTTCAAAAGTCTATTATATGTAAGATAAAGAATCTTTTTTGATTTAGGTAATTTATTACATAGAGCTTGTATTGTTGTAGTTTTTCCACTTCCAATACATGCATCAACAAGAACATTTTTTCCTTCTTTAACTAACTTAATAAGTCGTCCTTGTTCTTTTGATAACCTTACTTTTGCAGGTTTTGCCCATTTACTAAATAAATAAGAGTTATTAGGATTTGTGTAGTACCATGATTTTTCTTTAGGATCCCATCTAGCACCTAATGCTTTAGCCTTATCTTTTTCAACAAATGGAACATTTATATAATTTTTACTGTCTTTTGCCATTTTTTATATACTGATTCCTTTCTCTTTATTTTTGTTATTATGAAAATTATATCACAAAATACTTAAAAAAGCAATATATTGACTGTATGCGAAACTTAGATATTGTCAATATTAGTTATTTGTTTTTTTTATTTAAAAAATATATAATAAAAATACAAGTAACTATTTTAAAAGAGAAAAGGAGAAAGACTATGAGAAAAACATTTATAACAATTTGTAAGGGTTTTAATATCACTGATGCCAGTATTCGGCTACTTAGGGAGATGGATCCAGATGGTATTATTGGTGCTACTTATTCTGGGTCTAGATTCAAAAGGAATGATAATGAGTTCTCTTTAGAGCATCAAAAGTCTACTTTGCAGTGGATCAAAGATGTCGGCTTGGGGCAGCTTGAAATAGGAGAAAGTGAGTGTGTTGATCTTGGAATCGATGCCTATTTCGTAGATGGTGTAAAGACATCCCATATGCCAGAAGATGGTTTTGCAGACTATGAGGAACATGTATATGTCTTTTATGGATTAGCTGTGTAACTAAACTACACCTAAGTATACTGTAAGATTTTTATATACTTAGGCTCATAATTGAAAGGAGGAAAAATTATGTACTGCTACTTAGTTGAAAAATTTGATGTGGATGGGGAACTTGTTCAAAGTGTTGTTGGACCTTTTGATTCAGAATTAGAGGCTTTGGATACAATGAAAGAAGAAGTCAAAGAAGATTTTTGTTTCTTTAACAATAAAGGAGAAATGGCTTCCTATATTACTAAAGAGGACATAAAAGAAATAACACTTTTTGTAAATTCCGAGAAACATACCACTTACAAAGTTTTACCACTTGAAAGGAGAGATTAAATTATGGCATACAAAATTACAGATTCAAATAAATTAAAAACTCAGCTTAAGGATACTCTTCAAAAAATTGACGATTATTCTCAAGTGTTAATGCAGGCCGATGAGGAGAAAAAGACAGCTTTTACAGAATATAATGTAAAGCTTAGCTTAATTGAGAGAAAATATAACTATAAGGAAACTGAGAAGAAAATGAAAGAATTGCAAGATATTATTCCTGAAATTGAATGGAAGAAATATCTTGAGTTTTATATGCACCTTTTTAATATTCTTCGTTTCTATGAAGAGAAAGGAATAGATGTTTCTAGTTTCTTAGAGAACTCTCTTGAAAAAGATTTTGACCTTCTTCTTGTTACTGAGCCAGAGCTTTCTCGTATTAGGGTTTGTGAAGATGGTATATATACATCAGGCCCTGTAGAAGATGAAGATGGAGAATCTTGGGATGATTGTGATGATGATCTTGATTTTGTTATGGTCTGGAATAAAGATTTTTCTTCTAATGAATTAGAATCTATTCTTTTTGACCTTGATCTGAAATTAAGATACATTTATATCGCAGGTCTTGCTCAAGATTTCGTTACTAAACATAATGATACTGGAGTTAAGGATGAAATTAAGAATATTTTGGCTAGTGTTGATATCGCACTTAAAGATATGTTCGGTAATGCTGAGTTAAAATATCCTGGTGGATTTATCTCAAGGAGACTTCCTAGTGGGAATTGTGTTCTTGAAAGACAGAATAGTTCTCAAAGAATTCTTATTTTTAATCCTGAAATGGATATTGATGAAGTTCAGGAAGTTGTAGAGCAAAAACTGAATAATCTTCAAAAGAAAATAGAAGAAGATGCGCAGTATGCACAGTATCTTGCATTAAAAGCAAAATATGAAAAGTAGAGGTGGGTATGGATAAGATTACTTATGAGATATCTGAAATGAATAATGGTGTGATAATTGAATGTATTGCATCTGTAGATAAAGCTCAGGTATGCGAATGCAAAGTATCTGTTGATAAAAGTTTGTGGACAATATCTTCTTGGTTTACAAAGCCAGGATATAAAGGCAAAGGTATTGGGAAAAACACTATGAAAACTACTCTTAATCATATTCTTAAAACTTATGGAATACCAGAGAAAATAGAATATATTTGGAATGGTGCTAATAGTTATGTTTTAGAATGGCTAGAAAAAAATTTCGATGCTGTTTGTACATGCCCTATTGCTGTTCAAAAACTTCTTACAGAAGACGACTGGTCTTCTCATATCTATGAGTTGAATGCAAAAAAAGTTTTAAGTTATTTTGAACTTTAATTTAAAAGAGCAAGGAATTTTTTCCTTGCTCTTTTTTACTATCTTCTTTCTGTTGGTAGCATTTTTAGGGCTTCAAGCGGATTTTTTTCTAGTGTTTCAAAAATATCTTCAATATCACCATTTGGTATTTTCATATTTTTTAACTTTACCTTAAATTCTATTGTTTTGAGGTCTTTTTTAGTTACACCAGAAAGTTCATTCCAGTCAATATTTTTTCTATATATTTTTTTATGCCATACATTGTATTGTTTTAACTGAAAGAACTCTTGTGGATGACTTTTCTTAAAAATCCTGATAAAGTTTTTAATATCAATTTCTTTATTAAAAAGAATACTAAAAGTATCAAGTATCATATTACCATCAAACCAATAATCTCTAATAAGTCTGTTGGTTTCTTTTACACATTCTTCTAACATATCATCAAGATCTGATTTTAATGATTTATCTTTTGAAATTTCAATAATAGTTTCAATATATTTTTGATTCTTAATATCCCAGAACTTTAATAGATTGAGATTCAAATCAATATTTTTGATTTCTTCTTTATTATTAAAATCAGTATCAGGAAAATAATGCTTTAGATTTACAAATCCACCAAAGTATAATACTTTGTATTTTAGTAAATATGGGAAAAGTGCATTATAGTTTAAGTAAACATGAAGAATATTAGAAATATATGCTTCACTTAATGCAGTAAATTTGGAGAACATTCCATTTTGCATAGAATTTATACATTCCATAGCCATATTGTAAAATCCAGGTAGATATGTATTCATACATTCAAAAACACCTTTTCCTTCTATTTGTTTTTTAAATGCTGCTTGATTACTAATTTTTACTTCTTCTGTTTCTAAATTAAAAGAAACTTCAAGCATAACTTGTTCATAAAGAGAAAAACCTGTAGACATAAGATGGATTTGTTTATAAGAAACAACATTTCCATCTTTTTTAGATTCTTCCCTTTTAGCAAGAGCTGTATTTTTAGCAACATTTAAACATTTGCTTTTTGTAAGAGAAGCGTTGCATTTGGGACAAGTATTAATACCACCCTCAACTTCTTCTCCACATAAACATAGTTTCTTATCTACATTGATTAAACCATTTTTATTAATTTCATATAATTCAAACAGTTCTTTATTTGTCATATCCTTTTCTCCTTTCAGTTAGTTTTTTCTAGATATTTCAAAAAATCATTTATAAAAAATTCAATATCTTTAGGAACTTCTGCATTAAACTTTGCTTTTGCTTGAACATAATTATTTTTATTATCAAGTTCAAGTGTTACCAGAGATGATTCTTTTGAATCTTCTCTTCTTATAAAGAAAATTTTTGAATATCCATTAGCAAGACGCTCAATATAAGAACCAACACAATGATGCATATTCTGTCCTTCTGTAATTAAGTCATTACTTTCTTTAGGGGATACTACAACATATGTTTTGTCTTTTCTTACTAAATTGAAACTATCTGCTAAAACTTTATTTTCTTTTGCTTTGGCTATGAATCTTTCTTTTATTTCTTGTTCTTTTACATCTTCAATTAAACTGCTTAAACTATCATGTAATTCTATTATGTTTTTGGGTAGTTTTGTTTCTATTTCAAGACCCAACACATGCTTCATTTCTACATAGTCTATTACACATTTTAAGTAGTTAGAGAGGCTATTTTGTTCATAAAAAATGCTTTTAATAGCTCTTTCCATTAAGGTTTTTAAAGAAATATCAAACAAATTCATGATTTTATTTACGTATTCGTAAATATTTATATTACAATTTATAAAAACGCCCCAAAGATCTTCAATCTCAACATTATTAACTGTTTTACAAATATCATAGATATACTTGATTCCATTAATTCCTATTTTAGGATTACTTTCCATCTTAGCAAACAAACTTATAGCTTCATTTTTTTCAGATTGCCTTGATTTTATTTCATTAATAATATCAAGACTTGTTTTTGAAATTGACTTCATACTAGTTACATCTTCATAAGGTTTATTAGTGTAAACAGGGTTTTGAAATCCTAACCCATTAACTCCTATATTATTTTTGATATTAAACTCAAAAAGTAATAGAAACTTTTCAGAAGCCATATAACTATAATATAGTGTTATTAAATAGTAAGAATTCCCTCTACCAAGGCTACTATTTGTTTGTTTAAAAAACAATAAATAATCCAAATATATATCTTTACAGGCAGGCTTTTTAACGTGATTATTATAAATTAAGGTTTTTAAACATTTTTCATAACCAGAAAGCATTACAGAATGTTTAAAAAATGATTCTGTATCTTTAATATCTATCTTTTTGCCATTTAAATAAAATGAAAAGTCATCATTTTCTATCTTTATGATAAGAGTATCATTTGGAACAATATTATTATGCTCAATATCTATAATATACTTTTTAAGGATAACTTTATCATCTTCAAATATCGGCTCAATAATTCCTTTTCCATTAATAATATCTTCATAGTCAAGGCTATCTAATTTAAACTCAAGTTCATCATATGAGCTATAACAGCCTGAACCATAAGGATGTTCCCTATCTTGTGCTACGTATCTTCTTAAAACTCTTCCTTCACCATATCTATCAATATCATAGCTGACATGATTTTTAAATGGTGCAAGATGATTTTTTTCAATGAAATAATCAATAATAAGATTATTAGCATCTACTATTTCTGTATCAAAAGTCATAGTGCCAGAAGTAACGCTAATTAACTTATAACTTAATAGTGATAAAACAATATTTCTCATAATTTCGTCATATCTCCTTTCTAATATCCGTAATTTTGTAGTTGTTTTATTCTTTCATGAAGAGCTGTTTCTTCTAAATTAAATATTTCCAAAAATCTTTCTGAATGACAATTCATACCATAATTAACAATAGTACAGATCTCTTCAATTGTGATTTTTCCATTATAACGATCAAAAGAAATAAATACTAAATCGTCTGCAATATCATCCAAACCAGCAGCTCTGTACTTATCAAGCATTGTATGATAGTAATTTAAAATATCTGATGTATTAATATCCCCATATTTTAAGATAGAGCCTACTTGTTTATCAACAATAATTCCCATATTGTCAATTAAAAGAGTTTCTTCTTCATTAGTGATTGAACCATAAATTACTTTTAACATATCCTTTTCTCCTTTCGATAATATTTTTATTAAACTTATTATTTATATTATAGCATAAAATCTATAATCTCTCAATTCATTTTTTATATAAAAATGCCTATTTTTTATGTATGATTGACATGCCTATTGTATATGTTATATGTTTTTAAATCTTAATATCTTAATAAGTTAATAATTTAAACAACAAAAAGAAGTCAGATGACTTCCTTTTGTTATATATTTTTATAAAATGCTTTTATTTCTGATAAATAATTCAATCTTTTTTCTACTTTTGCAGGGTGATGAGCTCTTGCATCACATTCTTGCATTTTTAGAAGTTGTCCTACTTTTTTATAACCCATCATTTTTATCTTTTTCCCAATATTTCGTTTTGTTACAATATCATCATGATTTTTTACATACATTACAATTTTCTTTATGTATTTATCATCATATCCTAATTCTATAAGAATTTTTCTAGTAATTTGGGCAGATACTATAGGATGCCCCCTAAAATGCCTGACTCCACATAATTCATCCTGAAAACAAACTGGTTTTCCTATATCATGAAAAAAAAGTGCTAATCTTAAATCTATGCTTTTATTACAAAATGATAAAGCAAGAGCTGTATGCCTGTAAACGTCCAAATGGTGATGAATATTATTTTGTGGAAAACCTATGCATTTTTTCATATCTGGAAATCTTTCGCCTATTTGTTTTTCATGTATAATCATTTGTTCTCCAATATTATCTTGTAAAAGAAACTTTTCTAGTTCCTCCTTTGTTTCAAGAAACATTCTTTTCTCCTTTCAAAAAAAATTCGATAAATCTTATCGATACATATTACTAATTAAGTATATCACATAACATAGTTTAAAACAATTATAAAACTAAGAAAAATAAAAAAGAGTAAGGCTTTTGCCTTACCCTTTTAAATTTTTTTCATATCGCAAAATTGCATCTTTAATATATTCTGGTGAAGCGTTGAAAATTTCTCCAGGAACTCTTTTAAAGTCTTTCAGCCCCTCTTCTATATAAGAAACTGGAATGTAATAATCGCAATCTGAATGATTTACGCCTTCTATATCATAAACTACGTCATTTTCATCTTGCCAAGCAATATGTCCATAAGGAGCACACCAGACAATTTGGCCTCTGTTAAATGCGGCTTTTAACATGACTGCAAAATAATAACAGTATCCTGCTCGAAATTTAACTCTTGTAAGCTCAACATCTTTATCAGTATCACACATATGATAAAGAAAGTCGTATATAAAACCAAGGACAATCTTATCTGCTTTTGGTTCATGCTTTATAGCCTCCTCTATCATTTTAGTAGTGTCTTTATCCATACTCTATCCTTTCGCTTCAATATTATTTAACTTCCATTTCATGTCTTAATTCGTACTTCTTATTATACTTAGGAAAGTACACTATATCACTGCCTTCTTCTTCAAAGTCAATTTTTCTTAATTCTGTATAAAACATAAGTAACATTTTATTAAGATTTTCAAAATTAAGATTTTCTTCTCTGTAAAGAAAAGGCTTTAAAAGTGGATATTCCTTTGCAATACTACTTTTTGTATATAGTTCTTCCCCTAAAAGAAGTCCTAAACCTTGTCCTGTTTGAAAAGCAATTACTTTCAACATGTCATGGTAGTTATTTTGCTTATGCAAATTTTCATAATCAATCTCTGTAAAATCAAGCATTTTTAAAAGGATAATCCTATCACTCCAATTGTTCCTAAGAGCGAACTTTATTTGAGGACGATACTTTGTTCTTGAAAGTATAGATAGTATTCCTCTTACAGCCCTTATTTGCTTTAATATTACATTTCTTTCTACCCTTTTGGTAATAAGCAAAGGATATTCTTGCTTATGAAGATGATATGTGTCTATAAGTCCATTATTTATCTCATCTGGAGTTCCAATAAATGTATCTGTAACTATTCCCTTTTTTATTACAATAATATTTCTGTTTTCATTAGGATCTGCAGAGCAAAATGCTCTGCAATCCTTTATGTCAGATGGAATAGTATCAAAAACATAATATACATCTAAATCTGTACTATCTTCTGAGCCATGGATATATCTAATTCTTTCTGTCATTTTCTCATCCTTTCTTTATATCACTTTCAATATCTTCTTTAGTTTCTTGAAGTAATGAAAGCATATGATTAATCTCAGTTATCTTTGATGAGATTATTCTTAGTGCTTCTCTTTTAGCCTCAAGTTCTGTATCAAATAAATCCTGAGGTTTTGTTTTGTTATTTGATTTTCTGTTAAGAATAATTTCATCAGATGCAGCTTTTAGTTCAATCTCATTTAATTCTATAGAATTAATTTTATAATTAAAAAAGTCTGAGCTAAAACTCACTGTATAAAAGGTTTGTCTATTATAAAAACTTTCAACAAACTCAATGATCACTTCCTTAATACTATCAGCCTCTTCTTCTGTATTGATGAAAAATGTGGTAGCTAAAAAAGTATCTATAGAGTCATTTTCTTTATGAAGATGAATAGAGATGTTTTTATTATAGAAACCATCAACCCTCTTATAGAAATCTTCATATTTTTTTGTAAGTAATCTGAGTTCTTTTTTTAGTTCAACAATTCCTTTGAAGTCTTGTTTGTAAAAAACAATAATTTTTTCATTTATTACACTAGAAACATTTACTCTTTTTTTTAGATGTTCCTTCATTTCACTTTTTGTCATAATCTCTCTCCTTTCAATCATTTATCTTTAACTACAAGAAATATATTTAAAATTAGTTTTATTGATAAAAATAATAAAACCATTCCAATATATCCTGGTTTTGGAATATTAATAATATTTACTAAACAATTATCCCAAAAAATATTAAGGGACAATGGAGCAATCGCAAAAAATATAGTAACATAATAAAAATACATCATAATGAAATTTTCCATTTTTTCTGCCCTTGTTATTAGAAAACTAAAAATCTTCATTGTTTGTAGGTTTTCGATAGATTTTCTCATATCAATTTTTACATAACCAATAAAAACCATAAGGCTATAAATTGTTATATAACTGGCCTTTTCAAAATGAAAGATATTTGCGACTATAAAATTCCATCCTAAATACAACAAGGTTGTTGGAACTAACGTTAATCCAAGCCCTATAACTAGTGCTAAAAAAGCTTTTAATAAACCATGCAAAAATGCATGTACTAAATCATTTATAAGTTCATATGCTTTACCATGTTCCTTATTTTTTGTTTCAAAATTATATCCCATCTGCGCTGTCCTCCTTTTCTCCTTGACAATATACACTATTAGTGTGATAGCCTCTTATATTTATTTTGCTTCTTTTTTCGGGTATTTTATTTGATTATAAATTGATTTTATAATAAAAAATCCAATAACCACAATAAAATATCCTGGTTTTTCAATTTCTGCAAATTCATGCAAAAATTTATCCCAAAAGATGGAAAAACCAAGTGGCCCAAAACCTAAATATACAAAAATATTAAAAATTATATCCATGAGCATTTTTTCATATTCTTGTGCTGTATTTAGATATCCAAACTCACTGGAAGGTCTTAGGTTCTTGACTTGTTTTTTGATGTTACTTCCTAGAGCTGTTAATAAAAGACAAAATCCATATGAACCTGAAAAAGAAATTACTGCTAATCCTGTTATGTTATGTAAGACTACATTCCATACAAAATAAGCAAATCCTGCATAGATAAATAGTATTAACCAGGTAAAGAAAAACAAAAGTCCTAATTTTGTTATACTTGAAGTTAAAGCATATAGTATGTCTACTCCAAAATTTTTTCTTTCATTATCTCTTTTTTTTCGGTAATAGTCTTTAAGCAGTTCTTCTTTTCTTTTTTCTTGTTCGTCGTCATACGTCCAGCCAGGAGGAAGTACTTCTACCTCTACCTTGAACCCTTTTTCATCTTTTGCATATTTTTTTCTTTTTAACATATCTCTTCTCCTTTTCTCTTTATTTAAGCTTTGCTTAAAACATTGACTTGTATATATATTATATAAATTTTAAAAATATAATTCAACTTAGAAAAAACCTGTAAAAAATTTTACAGGTTTTGGTTTTTAAATATAATATTAATCATCAGTTATTCTTGACTTTAGAATATCACAGCAAAGTGAGTGAAGTCTAAGTTCTTCTTCTGGCTCACCACATTGTGTACCTTGAAACATTGGCATATACATTGTATTTAATATATACATATTAGAATCAAGTTCTCTAAAGCTAATAAGCTTTTCAAAAATTTCTTTATTTTTTTCAAGAATTAAATCTTTATAAATATCCAAAAAATACATGTTTTCTTTAAATGGATAAAGAATAGTGGCTGGTGTTAATAAATACATTCTATCAAAAGAATTATCTTTACTGATTTTTGTTCTTTCAAAAAGTTCTGAAGCTTGATTGTAATTATCAACTTGTTCGCTTAATCCTAAAAAGCGTGATTTTTTCTTTTCCTCATCTTGTTTAATAAATTCATCATATACTTTTCCTAAAATAAACATACCAGAAGCTTTTAAGAAAATATCTAATATTTCAGGGTTTTTCACACCAGCATGAGTATTGGTCGCAATACTATGAATTTTTAAAATATTTTCATTCTTATCATAGCTAGTTAAATCTGTGAGATATTTTATTCTTTCAAAATCAAGATCTGATTTTTTAAATACTATTTTGTATCCACCTTCTTTTTCTCTTGTAATTTCAGAATAATCTGATTTATAAATATCACCATATGCAGAAAATCCAGTTTTTCTGTATCCGATCTTTAGAAGTAAATCTTCAAATGGAAAATCTTCTGATAAATAGGCACTATCTTCTAAAAAATGTTCAGAATAGGCACTGTATGAATCATATACATCTACTCTTGTATCTGTTAAGAGTTCTACAATATCTTCAATGGGCATTTTAAAATATGCTTCAAGAGCCTTAGTATTTTTATCATGAACAATATCTTCGAGACTTCCATAATCATCATAAGTTCCTTTGATAGGAAGGCAAAGTGGTATAAAAAGATCTTGTTTATCCATATACATAGAGCCTCCTAAAAGCTCTTTACTTGCTGGAAGTAGTGGTACAAAATAAACCTCATCTCCTGCAGTTATTGTTAATTTGCTTATTGTGCAACAAACTGAAAAACATCCCATATCCTTTTCTCCTTTCAATGTTATTTACTTATACCTATATTATAGCACATGTGTGCTTAAATGTAAAGTGGATTATAGAATGAAAACCTATTTTACTGAATTTTTATCAATACATATAGTAATATCATATCAATTAAGAGATAATTAACAAATAGTTACTAAAAATATGCCCTATTTTCAATAATTATTTTACCTATTACCCTAGGATATTTTTGTTATTTTTAGATAAATAGTATACTTACTCAGAAAAAATAGTTACACCCATAAAAACAAATTGTAATAGACAATAATACATATATATGGTATAATGTTAATAACAAAATAAAAATAAAGGAGGAATAAAAATGGATCTTTATGAAAAAGTAGCAAAATTAGATATTTTAGATAATGATTTCTTAAATGAACTTATAGAATATTCAAATTATAACAGTAGAGGAACTTTAAATATGGTTGTAAAATTACTTACAACTATAAAAGAAAGGCTCATAAGAGGAGATAAAATTAAACTTGAAAATGGCAAGAATCTTACGCTTGATAGTTTTGAAGATTTATTAGATGAAAAATTTACGGTTTACATTACAAAAGCTGTTTATAAGGATAGGCCATTAAAACATAAAGTTTATTTTAATGTTGAAAATTCTGAATTAGGACTCGATCTTGTTTATTCTGACACGACTGAAAATAAGCTTTTTAGATGGCTGGCAGATGTAGATGAAGAATATTCTTTAATGGAACTTATTCCTACAGGTGTTGTCTATATTAGAAATAGTAAAACAAGACAAATCATACCATTTGTTTCGGAAAAGGGAAATTATTATACATATTCTGCCAAAGAAGGAAAAATTAAAGAAATTATGTAAATTAAAAGGAATCGTACATACGATTCCTTATTTAGTTTAAAAAGAATACACCTTTTTGCGCTATTGACTTTAAGAAATAAAATGATATATAATCAATACAAGAAAATATAGTTTGTGTAGAGGAGAAGCACAAAGCAATCTATTTTCTGAAATATCTTGAAGGTTTCCTATAATAAGAGGAGAAAAATTATAGGACTTGTAATAATTGGAGAATAGTTACAAGAGATAGCTTTTCAGATATTTCTGTTATTGTAGTGTATTTTATAATGCTTGCGCTAACGGGCATTATAACAAAAAGGTGAAAAGTATTTTTTATGGAAAATATAATCCAAACAATAAAGAAATACTGAAAATTATCAACCTTTAAAGATGTTATAGAAATACAATAACAAATTTAAAGGAGAATAAAAAATGATGAAAAATAATAAAAAATTGGCAATAGCAGGTATGTCAACATTGGCTCTTGCAGTAGTAGCTTTTGGAGCATATGCATACTTTAGTGATACAGATTCTGAAACAACACAAGGAACAGTTGGTACAGTAAAGGTAGATGTTTCTGACACAGTACTTGATCATTCAGGAAATTTAGATAATATTAACCCTGGTGATAATGATCCTGAAAACCCAGATGGAAATAGAGATGGTTCTGATCATGAACTTTCCTTCAAACTTAGCAACAAGGGAAATAAATCAATAATTACAAGAACTGTTATTACAATAACAGGTGTAACTAATGGAGATGTTGCTGGTTTTCCAGCAGGAAGCGTAATTTCTTCTGATGAATTATTAAATATTCTTTTATCAGAAAAGAAAGATACCACAGGTACAGTAGGTGATACAGACGCCGATAAACATACAGCAGTTAAAGTTCTTACACCAGATACAGTAGACAAGACAAATAACAAAGTTGTTTATGTAATTGGTGGAGATAGAGACGAAGATGTTTTAAGTGGTGTTGGTACTAATAATGAAACAGAAACCGCAAATGGTGGACTAACAGAAGTTAAAAGAATTTTTGATGTTGGTTTAAGCAAAAACGTAACACAAGAAAGTCCTCTTATGGGAGCTACAATTACTTTTGAAGTAAAAGTAGAAGCTATGCAATATAGAAACACAGGCACTGCAGATTGGGAGACAATCTTTACAGATACTGTTAAAACCTATACAAATAACTAAATATTAAAGCATGCTTAAAAACAAAAAAGACGGAATTCTAGAGTCCGTCTTTTTTGTTTTACTTGATAATCTTAAATCCTCGTGGAATTGGTTTTTTAAGAGGCTTAGTCTTTCCTGTCCTTCTATTATAAATATAACCTTCTTTCTTATTTATCGTATATGTATCTACCCCCATCATATTAGCAAAACCTTCCATAATTCCATCCATTCCATCCATCTTTCTTAATCTATCTAAAACGAGGAGTTCCTTTATTGAAAAATTCATTAAATCATGATTATAATAATTCCATAAAAAGTTATCCAACTCTTCTCCCATACAACTATTTATATCAATAGTAGATAAATATTCTTTAGTAGAGAAATAATCCTTACACTCATATTTCTTGCCATTATATTCTTTTATTATTGGAAAATATGTTATTAAATCTTTAATATAAACTGTTCTTATTAAACTTTTTATTAAACAAATAGTATCAAAAAGTCTTTTAAAATCTAAATATTTTAAATCTGTATTTAAATTGAAAATATTAACATATTTAATCCCATATACAATAGCAAGTAATGTATCTTCATATTTTTCACTAACAATTTTTCTTGCAAAAGCTTTAAAATATATATTTTGTTTTTTTAATTTTTCTTCTTTAATCTTTTTTTGTGTTTCTTCTTTTTTCCCTTTTATTACAGTAAACATAGCTATTCCTTTCTACTAGGCTAGTTCTGTTTTACAGCTCTAGCCTAGATTTTCTTAAAATGAACATTCAAAAATCATACCATCCTCAAAAGCATTACTAAAAGCATCAAGACACTCATATGCAGGATAGTACTTTTCATCACCTCTATATCTATAAGAAAAATCAAGATTATTTTTTAAAAATTTAATCATTTTTTCCTTATCTGTAGTGATAAAAAGAGTTAGGTTTTTATTAAACCATTTTTTTGTTAAAAACCATCCCTGTCTATAAAGTATCTCATCAACAACAATAGCTTTATAATCCCATCCCCAAGTGGTATGAATCCTAGTAAAAGGTAGATCGAAAAGAGGTCTGATTTGTTTAGATAACGTATTTGGTTTCCACTGTCTACTTAGAGCCTTGTAATATGTGAGATCAAAATATTCATGTTTTTTACCATCACTATATTTAGTTTCATAAAAATCATCATCTAAAAGATTTTCAGATTCAGTTCTTAATATCAGTTCCCTTTTTTCTCTTTCTTCTTTTGTTGAAATATCATATTTTGAACCTAAAAAATCAACTCCATCCACCACTTTGTATAAATGAAATGTTGCACTCATAATATCTCCTTTCCTCTAAATAAAATGTTATTAACTGTATGTTAATTATATAATTTCGACAAAATCAAATCAATTAATACACAGCATAACAACGCTGTTGCACTTAAACCATAACTTTTATTTAATAAAATAATTATAACATAACAACTCTAAATCGTCAACAAAAAATAGTAGACAAATCTACATATAACTGGTATAATTATATTAAGAAAACAAACAAGAAAGGAATATTATTTATGAAGTGGAATAGTGAAAAGAATAAAAAAATGTACGAACGAATTAAAAAAGAAGCAATAGAGCGAGGTATAGATAAAAATAGATTAGAATCTCCATATTTAGATAAATTATCAAAAGATACAAAGAGTTCTAGAATTATGGGGATGATTAATGAAGCTTATTATCTTGGTATGCTTAGAGGAATAAAATATGTAGATGAAATGCAAACACCAATAACATTAAGAAACCAATTGATCTCATCTCCTCCATCTTATGAATATTTAGAATTAGTAGATATAGATACTGCTGGAAATGTTATTATTCTTCACTTTTTTGATAGTGCGAAAAATGAAAAAGTAGAAGAAGAAGTTCATGTCGATTATAATGCTTATGTATTAACATATGATGACCTTGATATGGAATACGAAGATGTTAAGTTAAATAAATGCCCACTATTTGTTGTTAATAATTCAAAAATTGATGAATGGTATCCAGACGCAACAAAAATAGCAGCAATGAAAAGTTCTCATAATTTTTATTATAGAGAAAAATATTCAAAAATTATGAATGTATTAAATAATATGAAATTTGAACAAAAAGAATTTCCTGATAATAAAAAAATAATTGATTTTGAAAAACATGGTAATCAAATAAAATTCTTGTTAGGAAATTTAGATTGTAATGACTATCATGGTGATGATTGGAATGATTATCCTTATGAACACAATGCTGGAGGTGTATATGATGAATATATTACTGGTGAATGGATTGTATCTTTTCCATTTAATTGGGTAATACAAGAACCATGTGAAGGATACTTGAATTCACCATATTGTAAACTTGACATGAAAGATAAATCAGTTCCTTGTATCGCTTATTTAGAAAATTGTGATGAATATTTTGAAAATTTTGGAGAACTTGTTTTAAGAAAGAATTGTCATAAAATTTATTTCAATGATACAAAAGAAACAATAGATATTTAGTTTAAAGAGGAGGATAGAAAATGAAAAGTACTTTTATTTGGAATGGAAAGTCTTGGTGGCTTAGAATTTCGACAATAGAAGAAATGTGTGATTATTTAAATACTGAATGGACTAGAAGAAAAGAAGCATCTATAAAAGATAAAGAACGAACAAAAAAGAAATACCATTCTACAAACTATTTAACAGGAGCTGCTGACGTAATTAGTTCCTGTAAACTTATTTCTTTTGAGCATGCACTTGACGAACTTGAAAGACAGCTCTATAAAGACTGGTATAAATATTTATATGAAGGTAAAACAATATATGTAAATGGAGTTGGTGGATATAACTTTAATGAAGATGTAAAAAAAATTTATAGAAAAGAAGGCTATGAATTTCCTTGTTTTTCTGAATCAGATATTAGAATTAAAAAATGGCCAGGGGGTAGACATTTTTATGCATATATTGGAGACATGGAAGTATCTGATGGAACAAACATCAAGTGGAATACAGAACATGAAGCAAAAGAAGTAGCAAAAAAATATATTACTAAAAAAGTAAAAGGAGATACATTTATTTAATTAAAAGGCAACAAACTTCAAGTTTGTTGCCTTTTTTGTATTTAATTTAGTATAATTATTATAACTGTTATTAATGTCTTTTCTTTTAGAAAAGCTAAAGTTTAGTATTATATTACTTTAGTTTAGGCTTTAATAACCTTTTTATCAAAAACAAGAGTGGTAAAAAGCTAGTAGATATACAGTAATAGTGTAGCATTACAATGTCGCTGTACACCGTAGGTGTGCTAAAGCGATGCTGCTGTACGAACGTGATTAAAATCCACTTGTACATAGCAAGTTTGTCATATGCTTGCAAGAATAAGATTAAAGGAGGAAAAAATTATGACAAAAAGATTTGAGTTAGGCGAGACCGCAAAGGAGCTCATCTGGAAATGTGTTGAGCTTGGGGCAACAGCAATTCGGGATGAGGATGACCTTATCTTCGAAAAAGCTGGTGTCGTACTTGTCGTCTCTCTTAGAGATGATCGCTACTTTGCAGGCGGCGTATGTTCTAAAACCGACTTCGAAGAACTTCTCGCAGAACGCGAGGAATACAACAAGAAGGACAATTATTTCCCCTTCCGCTTGGGGTGGAGGATCTATGACCTTAAAAAGGCAGGGAGCTACAATCATGATTGGACGATTTCGGAGGCACTTTCTGCCTTCAAGTACCATCTTGGTGTGAAGTAGCCTTATTAGCACAATCTTTGCGTATCTAAATGCGAAGGTTGTGTTTTTTATTTTTTTAATAATGGAAAAGTGCTTGTCCTTTCAATCAACTGTGATGGTTATTTTGCAGGCGGGATTATCGATGAAAAAAGTTTTGCAGAACTTTTAAGAAGAAGAGAAACCTACATAAAAACTCATTTAAAAGCAGGTTTTATGTTAGGCTGGGAACTTATCGATGAACCTAGCTGTATTTTTAATCATGAGTGGGATGCAAAAGAGATAATGGCAACATATAAGAAACAACTTGAAAGCTGCTAAAAATAAGCATAAGTACTAGCGTCTGCTAGCGCTTATGCTTTTTTAATTAAAGAGTATGATATGTTCTTGGTACTGAGATATATTTTGATTTTTTTATATGAAATCTTGCTTTTTTTGTTTTTATAATATTATTGTATTTTCTTTTTGTGCGTTCTTTCTTTAAACTAAGATCTCCATATTTAATATAATCTTCAAAAATTAAATCTAAAAATTCTAAAGTTTTAGGATGAATCATAAGATTTTTTCTATTTGAACTCCAATATTCATCTAATAACTCAGGTTTCCAATTATTTTTATTATATGTTTTACTTGCTGATATAATATCAATAGCCATTTCTAGAGCATATTTATAAGGCATCTCTATACCTCTTCCTCCATGAGTTAAATCATCTACCCAATACTCCCAATGATGTTTATTATGTGCTTTATGATGAAGCCATGCTAAACTTTTTCCAGTCTGTCTTTTGCACACTTTTATTGGACTTTCTGATCCATTATAGTATTTTACAGATTCAAAAAATTCGACAAGAGAAAACTTACTTAAATCATGTAAAATTCCCCTAATAGGAATACCTGATATAAAAGATAATCTTAAGACCTCTTTTTTATGTGTTAAAATTACATTTAAATGCTTAAAAATATTTAATATGTATATCAAAATCTTAATCGCTCCTTTCTATTTTTATTTGCATATATTTATTATATCACATAACTTATTTAAACTCAATTATTTTTTAAGTTTTTTAAAAGATATAAACTTTCTCATGTTTACAATATATCTTTTAAAAATATATAATTTAATAAATAATTAATGATTATTAAGAAAGGAACTATATTATGGATAAAATTAATTTTGTTGAAAGATTTGTATTTGTATATGATACTTTAAAAGATGGATTAGGTGTACTTTACGATTTGTATGAAATGTTTCATATAGAAGGTGAAAATTCTCTATATCAAATATTTTTATTTCAAGCAGTCAAAATGACACAAGATCAGTATTCTAAAATAGCTAAAATGATGAAAGAAAACGCTGGTGAAGTAGAAATTGTTGTTTTTTATGAACTTAATAAAATTCCAACACTTGCCTTTTTTGGAGAAGATTATATAGAACTTACTGATAAAATATATGCTTCACAAGATAGATACTTAAAATTAAATAATTATAAAAAACTAGAAACAACACCAGAAATTTTTAATGGTGCAAAAAATGATTTAAGATTAAAATATCTTAGATATGCAATATGTAATCCACAAACAAAAGCAAAATAATTTTGCTTTTGTTTTTTTTCATAGTAGGGATATACTTTAAAAATAATTAAAATTAATTATACGGTTGATTTTTTTTGTGATTCTTGATATAATGATTATATATTGAAAGAAAGGAGATGTTTGCTTTAATGGCAAAAGAAAGAAAAACTAGTTATGGAAACCAAAGTATTTCTTCGCTAAAAGGTGCAGATAGGGTTAGAAAAAGACCAAGTGTAATTTTTGGTTCTGATGGACTTGAAGGATGTTTTCATGGCGTTTTTGAAATTATTTCAAACTCAACAGATGAAGCAAAAGCAGGTTTTGGTCTTATTATTGAAACCAAAAGATATAAAGATGGCTCAATTAGTGTGAGAGATTATGGTAGAGGAGTTCCACTTGATTATAATGAAGCAGAAAAAAGATACAACTGGGATCTTATTTACTGTGAATTATATGCAGGTGGAAAATATAATTCAGAAGAAAACTATCAATTTAGTCTTGGTCTTAATGGACTTGGAGCTTGTGCTACACAATATGCCTCCGAATATTTTGATGCTATTTCTATAAGAGATGGTTATGAATATAAAGTTCATTTTGAAAAAGGTGAAAATATTGGGGGACTTATCAAAAATCCCACAAAAGAAACCCAAACAGGAACCTTCCAAAAATGGAAGCCTGACAGAGAAGTTTTTACAGAAACTGAAATTCCTATAGAAATGTTCCAAAATGCTTTAAAAAGACAGGCAATCATTAATGCAGGTATTACATATACACTAGATGATGAAGAAACTGGTGAACATTTTGAATATTTTTATCCAGAAGGAATTTTAGGATACATAAAAGAACTTGATAAAGATAAAGGCTTTTCTTTACCTGTTATCTTTGAATCAGAAGGAGAAGGTAAAGATAGGGCTGATAAAAGTCTTTATAAAGTAAAAGCAAGCGTTGCTTTTTGTTTTAACAATCAAACAAACCTTCTTGAATATTTTCACAATTCTAGTTGGCTAGAACATGGAGGTTCTCCTGATAAGGCAGTTAGGTCTGCATTTGTTAGTGCTTTTGATAAAGAAATAAAAGCAAGAAACAAGTATACCAAAAATGAAAGTAAAATTGCTTTTAGTGATATTCAAGATAGTTTAATTCTTATTACTAACTCATTTTCAACGCAAACAAGTTATGCGAACCAGACGAAAAAAGCAATTAATAACAAATTTATTCAAGATTTTATGACTGATATGATTAAGGAAAATCTTGCTGTTTGGTTTATTGAAAATAAGATTGATGGTGATAAAGCAATAGAACAAATCTTAATCAATAAAAGAAGCAGAGAATCAAGTGAAGCCCAAAGAATTTCAGTAAAGAAAAAGCTTATGGGCAATATTGATGTTACAAATAGAGTACAAAAATTTGTAGATTGTCGAGAAAAAGATCCTAAAAAACGAGAGTTATTTATCGTGGAGGGTGAGCAGAATCGCCCTAACATTCCTTTTCCTCATCAAAGGGGTATGCAAAAAGTATGCTAACGGGGGTAAAATCCCGTGGGAAATTAATTATTAAGAAACCCGAAAGGAGTTTAAAATGCAAAAAAGAAAAAAAGAAAAATGGGTGCCAATTAAGGGATATGAAGGATTTTACGAAATTAGCAACCATGGTAGAGTACGAAGTATAGATAGAATAGTATATTTTAAAAATGGTAAAGGCCAAAGAGAATATAAGGGAAAAATACTAAAACAAAAGTATCATAATGGATATGCTATGGTTAACCTGAATAAAAACAAGGAGTTAAAGGTTCTTTACATTCATAGATTAGTAGCTGAACATTTTATACCTAGAATAAAAGACAAAAATATTGTAAATCATAAAAATGGAATAAAATCAGACAATTATTATAAAAATTTAGAATGGTGTACTTCTAAAAAAAATAATATTCATGCTAATAATAATGGATTACATAAAAATAACATATCAGGCTTAATTAAATATACTAACTCTTTTAAAAAACAAGTTATAGCAATAAAAGATAATAGAATTTTAACAATAAAAGATTGCTCACGAGATATGGCCATATTTTTGCTTGAACATGATTATATAAAAAATGTTCAAATTAATACAGCATCAAGAAGTATTAGGAAAAGCGCAACGGAGAATAAACCATATCACAATATATATTTTTCATATAATAATTAATAATTAAAATCCTGTATCGACTAGAGCCTTAATAGGCTCGTAGGGCTGTTATTGATAAACAGTAATACGAAAGTATTCGCAAGCCGAAAAGGGAGTGAACCAGAAATGGTTTAAGAGATAGTCAGCACAAGCGGATTCCGCTTTAGGATCAGTAAAACTTGGCAGAGATGCAAGAATTCAGGCTTAGGCATTAGGCCCCTCATATGGCAACATATGGGTGAACATGCTATAAATTGCTGGAAACCCCTAAAGCTTTACTAGCTACAACGTAATCCGAAAGGATAGACGTGAAAGCCACGAAAGTAGAAAAAATAGTAAAGATAGAATATGCTGAGATAAAAGCCAATATAGTTAATAAAGTATATTGGTGCTAAGTTCTGATTAGGTGAAAAACTAATAAAATGGGAAATCAGCAGCGAAATCTTTAAATTAAATATAATACCATCCAATTAAATTTTAATTTAAGGAGACGTTCAACGATCATAATTAGCACACCTTTCTGAGGTGATTGTATGATCTAAACCCTTATAAATATTAGGAGACTAAGGGTAGTCATTGATTATGCCAATTCGTGGTAAAATTTTAAACTGTTTAAAGACAGACTTGAAAAAAATATTTGAAAGCGAAATAGTAACAGACCTTATACGTGTATTTGGTTGTGGAGTAGAAATAAGAAGCAAAAATGCAGCAAAAGATTTGTCAGAATTTAATCTTGATAACTTAAAATATAGTAAAATTATAATAGTTAGTGATGCTGATGTGGATGGTTTTCATATTAGATGTTTGTGTGTGACCATGATTTACAAGCTTTGCCCGCAACTTATTGAAAAAGGATACGTATATATTGGAGAAACTCCACTATTTGAGATTTCATTCAAAGAAAAAGGTAAAGAAAAAACATTGTTTGCATATACGGATGCTGAAAGAGATGAAATTAAAAAGAAATATTCAAAGGTAAACCTTAAAATTCAACGTTCAAAAGGTCTTGGAGAAAATACTCCAGAAATGATGTGGGGAACCACTATGAGTCCAGAAACAAGAAGACTAATAAGAGTAATGCCAGAAGATGCAAAACAAATGGAAGAATATTTTAAACTTTTCATGGGAAATGAAATAACCCCAAGGAAAAAGTATATTGAAGAAAACGGACATCTTTATTTAGATGATCTTGATTTAGATTAAAAAAAGGAGGAAATTTTTTAAATGGCAAGAAAGAAAAAACAAGAAGAAGCAATAGAAAGAGATATTGATTATTCAAAAATTGTAGAGAATATTAAAGACCAAAAAGTAACTGATGTTTTAAGATCTAATTTTATGCCATATTCTATGAGTGTTATCATTTCTCGTGCACTCGTAGAAATCGATGGCTTAAAGCCATCCCATAGGAAAGTTTTATATACTATGTATTTAATGGGTCTTTTAAATGGAGCAAGAAGTAAATCAGCCAATATTTCTGGTCAAGTATTAAAACTAAATCCACACTCTGACTCTGCTGCATATGAAACAATGGTTAGACTTACAGATGATAATGAAACTTTACTTGCTCCACTTGTTGACTCAAAAGGAAATCTTGGAAAACATTATTCAAGAGATATGGCATTTAGCGCTTCAAGATATTGTGTTACAGGTGATACTCTAATTGCCACAGATAATGGGCTTATTAGAATTCAAGATATCTACCCTGGCTCAGATAATGATTCTGAACAAGAAATTGATATAAAAGTTAAATCTTTAAATGTAGTAAATTCAGCCTCCAAATTTTTTAACTCAGGCAAACATCCTACATTAAAAATTGTTCTTGAAAATGGGATGCAAATAACAGGAACACATAATCACCCTATTATGGTAGCTAATGAAAAGGAAGAAATGGAATGGAAATTACTTGAAGATATTAAACCAGGAAATTTATGTGTTGTAGATTTAAATACTGAAAATGGTGTTTATGGTACAAATGCAGACTTAATTGAAGCTAGATTCCTCGGAAGCATGGTTGCAAGTGGGGTTTGTTTGTCTGGAAAAGGTGTTGGTGTTAAAGATAAAAACAGAGATATTTTAATGCCTGTATATGCACATTTAAAATCATATTATCCTGATGCACCTATTGAACTTACATATAATGAAAATAGAAAAACCTATGAGGTAAATCTAGAAGAAAAAGAATATTTAATGGATTTTATATCTTTATATAATTTTCATACAGATGCAAAGAAAAGATTTATTCCAAGACGAGTTTTAAGTGGAACTAAAGAATATCAAAGATTATTTTTACAATATTTATTTGAAAAAAAATCAGAAATTGGTGCAGGAAAAAGAATTACTTTTATTTATCCAAGTAAACTTCTTATTCAACAGCTTCAAGTATTACTTGCAACTAACTTTGGAATTATGTCTACAATTGTACAAGATGATAAACACAAACAAACAAAGCTTGTTATTTATGCTGATTATATAAAGAAATTTAGAGATGAAATAGGATTTTTATCAGAGGCAAATAATAAAAAGTTAATTCCTAAAGATTTAGAAAATGATCCTAAATATAATTGTCCTGATGTAAAATATGCTTTTATTCCTGTAAAAACTAAAAATAATGCAGGTGAAAAAGTAGTTTACTCAGTAAAAGTAGATAGTGATTGTCATAGCTTTTCTGCTAATGGTTTTATTAACCATAATACAGAAGCAAAACTATCAAAAATATCAGAAGAATTCTTTAAAGGAATAAATAAAGACTCTGTTGATTTTGTTGACAACTATGACTCGACTATGAAAGAACCAACCCTTTTACCAGTAACATTTCCCAATATCTTGGCTAACCCTAGCCAAGGTATTGCCGTTGGAATGGCTTCTAATATTTGCTCTTTCAATTTAAAAGAACTTTGTGATGCAACAATTTTACATATAAAAAAACCAAAAGCTGATCTTTTAGAAGTAATGCCTGGTCCAGATTTTACTACAGGTGCATATCTTTTATATGAAGATGATGTTATGCGACAAGTTTATAATACAGGAAAAGGTTCTATAAAGTTAAGAGCAAAATATAAAGTTGATAGAAAAAACAATATTATTGAAATTTTAGAAATTCCATACACCACAACAGTAGAAGCTATTATTGAAGGAGTTATAGACCTTATTAAAAAAGGTAAAATAAAAGAAATTAATGATATTCGTGATGAAATTGATAAAGATGGATTTAAAATAGCTATTGATTATAAAAGAACTTGCGATCCTGATGTCTTAATGAAAAAATTATTTAAAATGACAAAGCTTCAAGATAGTTTTGGTTGTAACTTTAACATCTTAATTGATGGACATCCTAAAACAATTGGTGTTTATGAAATTTTAGATGAATGGGTAAAATGGAGGCAAAAATGTGTTTCAAGAGAATATGCTTTTGATTTAAGAAAAAAAGAAAGAGAACTCCATATGCTTAGAGGTCTTGAAAAAATTCTTCTTAATATTAATAAAGTTATAAAAATAATCAGAGATACTGTTAATGAAGCTGATGTTATCCCTAATCTAATGGTTAGTTTTAAATTAGATGAAGAACAGGCAAATTATATTGCAGATATAAAACTTAGAAATCTTAATAAAGAATATTTAACAAATAGGACAAAAGATATTACAAAAATAGAAGAAGAAATTGAAAGATTAAAAGGTATTATTGGTAATGAAAAAGAAATAAATAAAATTATTGTAAAAACATTAACAGAAGTTTCCAAAAAATATGCAAAACCTAGAAAAACGGAGATTATACCTTATGAAGCAGATGATACTTCTATTGAAGAAATTGTTGAAGATTATCCATTAAAACTTTACAGAACAAAAGATGGTTATGTTAAAAAATTACCACTTACTTCTTTAAAAAATAGTCCAGAATTAAAATTAAAAGAAAGTGATGAAATAATACAAGAATTTCAGACAACAAATAAAACAGAAATATTATTTTTCACAAATAAATGTAATGTATATAAGACTATGAATTATAATATAAAAGATTGTAAACCATCCGAATTTGGAGAATATGCTAATAATATGCTTGATATGGATGGAGATGAAGAAGTTTTATATATGTGCCCTATTGATTTTGGAGATAATGTAATTATTGGATTTGAAAATGGAAAAGTAGCAAAATTCCCACTTAATAGCTATGAAACTAAAAATAATAGAAAAAAACTTATTAATGCCTTTTTTGGAAAATCAAAAGTACTTAATATCTTTGTTATAAAAGAAGATGAAATGTTTGGGATGACTAATTCTAAAGGAAAGCTTTTAATATTTAATTCAAAAGACATCCCATTAAAAACATCAAAAATCACACAAGGTATTCAAGTAATAAGACTTCCTAAAGATGCTACTGCAACTTCATTTAAAAAGATGGAAGATTTTGGGCTTTCTTCATCTTCTGGATATGGATATCGTTCGCTTCCAGCAGCTGGTGGCAATTTTTAAAACAGGAGGCAAACATGAGGTTTTCTACATTGGATATAGAATTTGCAGATGTTATATTACCTAGCATCTGCAGTATTTCTATTATTGATTGGGATGATAGTGGTATTACCAATCAATATTCAACATATATTAATCCAGATTGTGAAATAGATGAATATTTTAAAGATAGGCATAAAATAACTTTAGAACAAACTAAAACTTCACCACTTATAGGAGAAGCTTGGATTGATATTTTCAATCACCTAGAAAATAGAATTATCTTTTCACATTATGCTAATAGAAATATAAGAGCATTGAAATCTCTTGCAGATATTAATTATTTAAATATGCCTCCTCTTATTTATTGTTGTAGTGCCTCAATTTCAAGAAAGCTATGGCCATATTTTAAAAATGACACATTACCAGAAATAACAGAAAGATTGGGAATATCAACTACTCATTTTAATTCACTAGAGGATGCTAAATCTGTGGGCTATATAGTTAAAAAAGCAATGAATGATATGGAAATAGATTCATTACCAGAATTATTTGATAAAATCGGATTTACAGGGGGAATAGTAAAAGAAGGAGAAAGATATATTTATAGAGCAATAAAAAAAGAATCAGGATATCTTGCAAGAGTAAAGGACGAAAATAATATTTACGGAATAGACTGGATAAAAGCTAATTATTATCAAGAAGATAAAGACATAATAAAAAATTCATTATTTTTTTTAGAAAGGAGAACTTAATGCAAATTATTATTTCAATTATAGCAATACTTCTTATGATTTTAATTCATGAATGGGGACATTTTATTGCAGGAAGGATTTGTAAAGTCCCTGTTTATGAATTTGCAATAGGATTTGGTCCTAAAATTTTTTCAAAAAAAGGTAAAAAAGAAACCATATATTCTATTAGAGCAATTCCTCTAGGTGGATTTTGTGCTTTTGATAATGGTGATGAAACTGGTGTAATGGATTCTAATCTTAATAAGCAACCGCTATTACATAGAATGTTTATTTTTATAGCAGGACCATTAATGAATATATTAACTTGTGTATTTATATTATTTATTGTTTGTTTTTTTATAGGAAATCCAACTCCTTCAACGATAGTAGATTCTACATATGAAGGTTATGAGGCACATGGAGTTTTACAAGAAAATGATGAAATAATTAGTGTAAATGAAACTTTAATAAATGGTGATGCCAACTTGTTATCACAATTAGTAACAGAATCTAAGGGAAACACCATTACATTAGGAATATTACGAAATGGTAAAACATTTACTACACAAATAACACCTAAATATAATGAAGACACAGATTCTTATTTGATTGGAATAAGAAAAAAACAAATAAATGTAACAATGAGTTTAGGAGATTCTTTAAAAGCAACTGTAAAAACAAGTTTTAATTATGTGATTGGAATATTTGATACGTTAGGAGGACTTTTTTCAGGTAAATATAAAGTAAATGAAATGTCTTCTATTGTAGGTATTGTTGATGTTATGAGTGAATATGCAGCATCTGCAAATATTACTTTGTATTTAAGTTTATGTGCATATATTTCTATTAGTTTAGGAATTATGAACTTACTTCCCATTCCTGGACTTGATGGTTCTAAAATATTATTTGGTATGATAGAAGCTATAACAAGAAAAAAAGTACCTGAAAAAGTAGAAACATATTTAATATTAATATCTATGGGATTATTAATACTTTTATCAGGATACTTGATGATTTCTGATATTTTTAAAATTTTTCAATAAAAAAAGAGGCAGAGCCTCTCTCAAAAATTACCAAGCTGAGAGTTCTCTGCCTTCTTCTTTTGCCTTCTTGTTGTATAAGTCGAACCACTGATTGCTAAATCCAGATACTACTTTACCACTTTCATATCCATCAGTATTTTCAGCAGAACGAACCTCCAAAGTAGGCATATCAGAAAAGCCGTTGTCAAAAATATTGAACACTTGATAAGCCAGCCAACAAAGTTTCCCTTCTTCCGTTAAATCTGTTCTTTCTAAAAGATACTCAATCTCACTATCAACCAGTGTCATCATTTCCTCTTTCATCGCTTTTTCATTTTTCATATAGCTTCTCCTTTTCTCAAAACAAAAACAACTTGATGTAAATATTTTAACAAATTATTTACTATGTTACAAGTTATTTTATATAAGGATAGTAAACACATTCTGTAATAATTAAGGTATCATCAATATCTTTCATTTCAATAATATCAAGCTCTTCAACATCTTTCTTTAATTTTACAATACTCATAACTAAACATTGATTAGATAAAATATATTCTTTTTTTAATCCTTCAAATGAAGTTAATAAAATATCAGATTCTATCTTTTTTCGTTTATTTTTAGCAACATCAGGACAATCTACAAATGTTAAAATCTTAAAGTGACTTTCATCAACTTGAAAAGCAACAGCAAACTTATCGTCAGCTTTTCTCTTTATATCATAAACAAAATCTATACCAGGAATTTTGGGATTATCACTTCCTATATTTTGCATTTCATCCTCCTTATTTATATCAAGTTTATCAACAATAAGAGGATATTTTAAATGTTTATATATAACACTATATCTTCTATCTATTGTGAAAAAACATAATATTTCGGATAATATATTCCCAATAGGTACACTAAATAATATTCTTAAAAAAAAGTTTGGTAAAAAATTTTGAAATGATATATATATAAAAACAATTATCATTAATACTAAACGTATTCTATCAAGATATACATCAATGAAATCACAAATATCTATAAACATAATAAATTTATCATCTTTTTCGTCATTACTATTTAATCCAAACATAAAAATCTCCTTTCATTTTTACAATATAAATATATATTATCAAAAATAACTATTTTAAGCAATAAATCATATTTTTATTGAAGAAAATGAAAAAAAGGTGTAAAATAATATAATATAAAAAAGATGAAAGGAGGAAGCGTACAGCTACGCTGTAGCGCAATGCGCTTAATACAGCATTGCACATATAGCGATACTATGCGCCTATGACGTGCTACACAGCGAATGCTGTGTTGCGCCATAGGCGTGCAGCTAACGCTGTCACACGCTGCGTTATTTAAATGAAAAAGAATAATAAACATTCAAGAAAATTTACAGATAAACAAATAATGATTTTTACAGCTATTTTTTCTTTTATAATTGTAATTGGAATAATTCTATTTGCTCTTAAAGATAATTTTAAAAAAGATAAACCACAAGATGTTAATTGGGGAGAAATTGATGAAGAAGGAGAAGTTTCTACAGATTCTTCATATAACGAACCTGTGTCAGAAATAGAAACATATGAGGATTCAAATCATCAACTTTATAAAAGAGTATATATTTATTCTATGGGAATATCAGTACTAATTCCTGATGATTGGGAAGTAGATTCTTCTAACCCAGATGTAATTTATTTTAAAAATGATGGAACTAATGAAGCTTATAAAGGAACGCAACTAGTTTTAACAGGAACAGAATTAACTTCTCAAAAAATTGAAGATTTGCCTTATAATATGTATTATTTTATAAGAGACAATCTGAAATATGAAAAAAATGGAGAAGATCTTAAGGCTAATACTTATGTTACAAACGCTACATTGTTAAACACAATAACAGATCCAAATAAAAAAGTATGGGTAGAAACTTCAAATCCTGATATATATGAAGAATATGAGGAAAAACCAGATGTTGAAGGAATTTGGGAACAAAAAGACAAATTTGTTGCAATTGAAGAAGTTGGAACAGTAAGAATGGATTCCAAATATAATTCAAAAGTAAATGAAAATGTTTTATATGATTTTTATTATACTTTAAAAAATAATAAAGAATATATGATAGCAGCTATGTCTACAAATACATTTTTTGATCCTGTTGCAGAACTTGCAAAAACAACTTTTGAAAGCATCGAATATATAAGAGAAGAAGACGGAGCACCAATTAGAGATTTTGACAAAAAATACAATATTGGAAATATGTCATTTAAAATTCCGTCAGATTATGTAGTGTCTGTTGATAATGATGAATTATTTAGAGCAGAGTGTAGGGATTTTACAAAAAAAGATTTTGGTATTGGAGTATCTATTTATAAAAGAAAATGTTTAAGTGATATGGATTTTGAAGGAATAATTCTTGAAAACCCAGTTTATGCAGGTAATTTACTTAATGCATATTCAAATAATAAAGTATCTGACTTAATAGGAGAAAAAACAGAAAATGAAATTATATTATCATTTGGTGAAGCTGAAACAATATCAATTTCAGATAAAAATGCAAAAAGATACAATACATCACTATCTTTAGCAACTAGAGGAACTGAATTAGATGTAAAGTCTGAAAGATCTTATCCTCATAATGGTATCACATATGTTATTATGGATAAAGAAAATATGGATATATATGTTGTTTCTTTAACTTATGGTATGAGTAATGAAAAAACAGCACAAAAATATGCAAGAGCATTAACAAAGACAATGAATTTTAAATAAAAATTAATTAGGAATACATCTAGGTATTCCTAATTTTTATTGACTTTTTTTATAAAATGTAGTATAATAAATATAACAACAAAAAAGAAAGGAGCAAGTACATAGCGTGGCAATACAATATATCAATAATATATAGTAAAGCTATACTATGTACTATAATAATGTTATTATGGCAAGAAAAAATGCTAATCCAAATCAAATTATAAGAAAAGATGGCAACAATTGTTTTGTAGAAGTTCTGAAAAATTCATTTGAAATTGGACGTGTTTTAATGAAATTTGTAACATATGACCAATCAAGAGAAGTAGGAGATAAGTTTACAAATGAGATAGATATTTATTTGACATTTGAACAATTCTTTAGAATTTCATATGATATTTTGGACTCAAGGCAACTTATTAACGGTATTTTAAAGGATAAACAAATAGCAGATGAAGAAGCTAAAAAGACAGGAAAGACAGCTTATCCAAAACCAAGAATTTTAACAATGGGAGGAACATCTGCTGAAAGCTTAAAAGCAAAAGGAAAGTCAAGACCTGATGGCATGGGAATTTCTAGAGTTTTAAAAATGTTTGCAGGAATGAAACTTCCAATAATGTTTATTGCAGAATCTGGCCCTGGTGAATCTGATTCAAAGGGTTTAATTGTCCCTAAATATGGGTATAAGCCAGAACAAAAAGTAATGATGGGGCTTAGTGCTGATGATGCTAAAGAGTTATTTTTACTTACAAGAGAAGAAATTCGTTCATTTTTAACTGCAAAAGCTGTTATGAATATGATGAATCCTCCAGAAAATAACCAAACTACACAAACACAAAATAGAAGCGGATATCAACCACAACAGCCACCTATGAATAATCATACAGAATCAGATTCTTTATCAAATGCTATGAATCCACCTGTAGAAGAGCCACCAATCGCTCCACCAGACGATTTCCCTATCTCTGATGATTTATTTGGTGGACCCGATGACTTCTTTGGATAATAAAAACTTTTAATATAAGATAAGCATATATGATGAATTATTTCATTGTGTATGCTTATTTTTATATCTTGAAAAAGGGTGTATTATCTTGTATAATTATTTATATATATTTTTGAAGAATAAGAAAGGAGATACCCTTATGGCTAAATTTTGTATGTTTTGTGGACAATCATTACCAGATGCGGCTTTATTCTGTCCTAGTTGTGGAAATAAACAACAGGTAGAAGACACAAAACCAAAAAATGAAGAAATAATTGAAGAAGAAGATTCTGATGAATTAGATCTTTTATCTCAATTTGGATATATAAAACCAAAACAACCTAAAAAACCACCATTTGCACCAACATCAAAAAAAGAAGAAGTGGAAAAACCTACCCCAAAAGAGTCGGAACAATCTTTAGAATTAGAAATGTTAACAAAAACTTATAATAAAGAAACATCTAAAAAAGAAACAGTTGTTGAGACACCTGTAAAAAAAGATAAAGTTCAAGAAAAAAAGGTAGAAGAAACTTCAAAAAAAATAGAATTAACAGTAAAAAAAGAAGAAAATAAAGAAGAATTAAAAGAAAAAAATGTAACAAAGCCTTTACATAAAGAATCAATAGAAATTAAAAAAGAAACTTCTCCTGTTGTTGAAAATACTACAAAAACAGAAAACACACAGAAAGATATACAAAAACCTAAAGCTAGAAGACAATCTGTAAGACATAGCCAAACACAAACAGAATCTGTTCCCTTCAAGCCAACAGAATCTAGAAAAAATGAAAATGCTATGCCTGTTATGGAAGAAAAAGAGGAAAAATATGAACTTCCTGAAGATTTTAGCATAACAGATAATGAATCTGATGAATTTTGTTCTCTTGACGAAATGCTTGATATTAGTGAAAAAATGGAGGAAGAAAAAAAATTAAAAGAAGAGCTAGAACAAAAAAAACAAGCAAAAAAAGAAGAACTAGAAGCAATATCTGCTAAAAAACCACAAAAAGGCGCAAGAGGATTTTTTAGAAAAAGAAAAGAAACGGTTAATGTTGATGAAGAGGAAGAATTTAAAACAGAATTAACATCAGTAGATGGTGGGAAAACCATGATGGAAAAAGAAACATTATATGCTGACGAAATTGCTGATAATGAAAAGTATAAAGAAACATCAACAGACTCTGATATGGATGAAGATACTGATGAAAGAACCAGAACAGGCGAAGGAAGAAAACAAGTACAAACTAATACAAAACAAAGACGAAAAAGCGCTAGAAGTTCTGATATTGATAAAAAAGTTTATAATATAGAACATGACCAAAGCGAAATGGATCCAGAAGAATTAGAATATGATGGATATTATGAAAATGTTCTTCCTATAGATTATGATTCTTTAGAAAAGCAAAAAATAAACCCCAAAATCGTACTTGCGGTATTAGGTGGTATTGCTATTTTTGCTTTAGCTGTATGGATAGTTATTGTCACTTTAGGAATATAAAAAGAAAGCTTCTAGCTTTCTTTTTTTATTTATATTTTCCAATTGTTTTTTTACTTAATTAATGGTATAATATCATATAACAACAAGAGAACGATTTTTTATGGAGGTAAAAAAATGAACGGAAAAGAATATTTGTTATCCTTAGATATTATGAAATTATTTGAAACATATTATGAGAATTTTTATAAAGAAGATATTATTTTTAATGGACGAATGGATAAAGAAAATATAAACGAATTAGAAAGAAAAGAAAGAGTAAAATATGGATTTTTAAAAGCTATTGACGAAATAAATAATACAATACCCAAAGAAGATACTAAGTATTTCCTGCTTCCAACTACATTTTATGATTATGATTTAGAAGATGACTTATCTTACAATATCTATGAAGATGTCGATATTTCTCTTTTAGAAATATCTTCAATAAAAGATGAAGGAATAAAAGAATATATAAAATCAACAGAAGAAATATCTCTTAATTTATTGTTTGAAACTTATTCATTTATGTTTGTTTCATGGGAAGAGATTTTAGGATGTAAGATGCTTTTTATTCCAGAAGATGAAAAGATAAATTATGATACAGCAGCATATTTAATTCATGAAATGACTTGGTTTGGATATGATAAAGAAACAATAGAAAAAAATGAAAAAGAAGAAAAGAAAAAACTAGATGAATCGATAGAAGAATTAAAAAACCCTGAAAATCTTAAAACTTTTTCTATGGATGAAATGTATGAAGAATTTGGAATAGAAAAACCATCTAAAGAAGAAGATGAATTAAGAGAAAAATTAACAACAGAAATTGTAATAAAAAGCTATAATAAAAAAATTGATATTTATAATAAATATATAGTAGGAGGAAATTTTAGTGATACTTCACGCTAGTTTAATATCAGATATAGCACATTTTTATCCTACATGGACGATAAATAGATTAAAGGAAGGGTATTTTGATAAAGAAACAGATAAAGGAGTTGATAGATACGATTTTAAGAAAAATAAACTTGAAAAAATATTTTTTTGGAGTAAAGATCCTCTTCCTTTAATAAAACAATATAAAGACCTAAAAGAAACTAGATATGATTTTGAAATAATAAGTGAAATTTCATTGTATGACAAATGTTATGAACCTAAAATAAAAAGTAAATATAGAATTATGGAAGATATGAGAAAAGCACATACTCTTTTTGGTAAAGACAAAATATCTTTTTGCTATGGTCCTGTATTTACAACTTATAATAGTACAAAAGAATGGCATATTAATCAATTTAAGTTTTTAGTTAATGAATTAAACTCTATTATTGGTAAAATTTACATAGCTTTTGAAGTTTCCACAAATTGTAAATATGCACATAATTATAACATTCAAAAACTTAATAATGTATCACAACTAGAACTTTTTAATATATTTTCAGATATATCAAAAAAATACAATTTAGAAGTTTTTAAAAAGCCAGAAACATCAGCTCTTAATTTTGATGAAATTGATATGGGAGACATGAACACTTGCCCAGCAAATTGTGTCTATTGTCCAGGTATTAATAATAAAAGAACAACTATTCTAAAAAATGAAAGACATGTTATAAATTCCAGCCTTTTAATAGGAAATTTACCATATGATACAAAAATTAATGAAATAAACTTATATAAAAAAGAAAAGATAGAAAAAAAAGAAGAAACATTAAGTCTACTTGATTTCTAAGCTAGGAAAATATTTCCTAGCTTTTTGTTTTATTAAAACCCTAAAAATCTTGTAATAAAAAAAGGTATGCTGTATAATATAAATATATGAGACCTTGCTTACCTCATATAAATATTTTATAGATAAGGAGGAGGGTTTTTATTTTAAAAGCAAGCTTGCTTTCAAATAATAATTACTCAAGAAAGGAGACGCTATTAATTAATAGCAAAATAATATATGATTAAAACTTATATTTTAGATACTAATGTATTATTACATAATCCAAATGCACTGTTTTCATTTGAGGATAATAATGTTATTCTTCCTGATGTTGTTATCGATGAACTAGATAACCATAAACGAGATAAAGGAGAGGTTGGAGCAAATGCTAGAGCCACTTCCAGATATCTTGATAGAATGAGAGAAGATGATAAAAATGGAAATCTTCTTGATGGTTATAAAATGGATAATGGTGGAACCCTTAGAATAGAAATGAACTGCGTTGATACAAAAATGCCTTTATCATGGAAAGACACTCCAGACCTAAGAATACTTAGAGTTTGTAGAGGGTTACTTGAAAAAACAAAAGATAAAGAGTCAATTATCCTAGTTAGTAATGATTCTTATGTTAGAATTAAAGCATCTATATTAGGAATTACAGCAGAAGAATTTTTAACAGAAAGAGCACCTTCTGCAGAAGATTTATATCAAGGCAGAAGAACTGGATATACAAATAATGAAAATATAAATATTCTTTATAAAAAAGGTATTATAGATTTAGAAAAGATAATTTACTTTGATGAGGATGGAGAAGAAATTACTCTTCCTCCACTTACATTAAATGAATATATACTTATAAAAGGACTAGAAAATGAAAAACAATCAGCACTTACTATTTTTGATGGAAAACAATTAAAATTACTAGAAGATACTGAGTATTGTCCTTTTGATGTTATTCCTAAAAATGTTGGTCAAAGATTTAGTGTTGATGCTTTAAGAAGAAATACAGACGAAGCACCACTTGTTATTATTAAAGGTCCAGCAGGAACAGGAAAAACACTTCTTGCACTTGCAGTTGGTCTTCAAAAAGTAGTTGAAGAACATGAATATAGAAAAATTCTTTATTTAAGAGGAAATACAAAACTAGATGAAGATATTGGCTTTCTTCCAGGAACTGAGGAAGAAAAAATGGAATGGGCTCTTCGTCCTGTAAGAGATAATCTTGAAGTTATTTTTGGAGGAATTGATAAAAACGAAACAATGGCTCCACCTAAAAAATTTAAAGAATATGATTATAAATATAAAATGTCTAGTGAAGATTTACTTAAAGATAAATGTGATGAAATTTTTGATAGAGGATATATCTCTATTGAAGCTATTGCACATATGAGAGGTCGTTCTATTGCTGGAAATTATGTAATAATAGATGAAGCACAGAATCTTACACCAAAACAAGTACGCACACTTATAAGTCGTGCTTCAAAAGATACAAAAATTGTATTAATGGGAGATCCTTATCAAATAGATCATCCATTCTTAGATTTTAGAACAAATGGACTTTGTTTTGCAGCAGACAGAATGGCTGGGTCAGAAAAAGCTTTTCAGGTTTCATTTATTGATGAAGAATGTGAACGTTCTGAACTTAGTTTAGAAGTCTCTAAAAGAATGGGAGATAAATAATAATTATTTAAGGCGGTTTATCTTCTTTAGTATGATAAATCGCCTTTTAAAATTAATAAATATAATATAATTAACAAAATAACTATTCTAATTTCTTGACTAATAGTTATTAAACATTATATAATTACTGTAGAAAATATTAAAGACAAAAAAATATATTAAAGGAGATTGCAATATGGATCTTAATAACTTAGCAGGTTCACTTTTCGGAGGTGGACAGCAACAAAATAATAATAATTATGGACAAGGATATAACCAAGGATATGATAATCAAGGCTATCCACAAAACGGTGGTTATCCCCCACAAGGACAAGGCTACCCTCAAAATGGTGGCTACCCTCCACAAGGACAAGGATATCAACAACAAGGACAAAATTACCAAAACTATGATAATGGTCCTATTCAACCAATGGGGCAAGGTCAATATTCACTTAAAACAGAAAATGAGCTTTATTGTAAAGTTTCTGGTAGTGGAATGATGTTTGCCAAGAAAGGTTCTATGGTAGCTTACAATGGTAATTTTAAATTTAGCAAACGTTTATTAGGAACAAATAGTGGCAACATTGTTGGTCAAGTACTTAACCATATTGGAAGAAAAGTCACAGGTGAAAACCTTGAAATTATGGAAGTTAATGGACAAGGAGATTTATTATTAGCAGATAATGCACAACATGTTACAGTTATTGATTTAGAGCGTTCTGGCGAATGGCAATATGTTTGTGTTGAAAGCGAAAACTTGCTTGCTTTTACTCCTGATTGTCATTATGGTGTACAACCAATTATTGGTACAGGAAACCTTTCAGGAAAAGGTATGTTTACAAGTAAGCTTACTGCTGCTGGCCCTAATGCTAAGGTAGCAATTCTTACAAATGGAAACCCTAAAATTTTACAAGGACCTTGTAAAGTAGACCCTGATTGCTGTATTTGTTGGACAGGTCCAGCACCAGGACTCAAACTTGATGTTGGATTTAAAACACTTATTGGTCAAACATCTGGCGAATCCTATCAGTTTGAATTTAAGGCTGGACAAACAGTTGTTATTCAACCATACGAAAATCCAAGCGGATTCTCATTAACAGACCAACAAAAACCAACAACACAAAATAGACCTTCTGTAAATATGACAGGTCAAGGTGGCTCTGCTATTGAAAATGGTGTTGGTAATGCACTTAAAGGATTATTTAGGTAAAATACATAAAAATACAACATATAAGCACTATATGTTGTATTTTTTATGCGTAAAATATCCTTTACAGAAATTATATTATATGGTACAATAAATATATAAAAATAAATGGAAAGGAAGTGAATTTTTTGCGAGAACTAACTGATGAAAACATTTTTAAATCGATGTATATATTAAATAAATCAGCTAAAAAGTCTAGAGATACACAAAAAAAGGCTAACAGCGAAGGAAACATTACATTGATGAAAAGATGTAAAACAAGAAAAGATTATATTTACAAAATAAAACATCTTTCTATGGAAAAATTAGTAGAAGAAGGTAGACTTGAATTTATGGGAATTCATAAACAAGATGTAAATGAAACTTCCTTTTATTTAGCGTATTACAAAAGTAAAGATGGATTTAGTTACCATAGACCAGCAACTAAAGAAGAAATTAAGCTTTTTAAAGAAGAAAAAATTGTATCTATGACAGTTGTTCCTGCAACAGTAAAACATAAACAAGATATAAAATTTAAAGAAGGAGTAGAAATACTACTTAAATATATAGATAAAACTCCAGAAGAAATAAAAAAAATGATTCCAAAACAATTTCCAGAAAAATAACCAAATTTTAAAAATCTGGTTATTTTTTTATATAAAAAACTAAATTAGACTTGACTTTTTTTGTTATTAGATTTATAATAATATCACAAAGATAAAAACAGGAGGTAGCAAAATGGCAAAAATAGAATTTATAGGAAAAGATACATCATTCAGAATGGATTATATAGATGCTTGGCAATTTGAATTAGGAGAATGTTATATTGACCATAGAAATGTTGTCTACCTTCTAGATTCTAAATATAGGTATTTCGCTGAAAATATGAGGAAACAATTACAAACTATCAGTTATGAAGATGATGCTATGGAACTTAATTTTTCACCAACAATCCCTCATATTTTTAAAGAATTTAGTACTTTAGATAAAGAATATTGTATCATATTTAAAAAACAACAAGACACATATCCATTAAAAAATATTTTAGATTATTTTGGTGGAGAAATTGATGGTAAACATATAGCTTGGATTATATCAAGACTTTTAAATATAGAAACTTTTTTAAATTATAATAATTTAGCACATAATGGAATTTCTTTAAATAATTGTTTTATTAATCCTAATGCTCATGTAATGATGCTTTATGGAGGCTGGTGGTATACTAAACCTATTGGTGAAACTATGAAAGGCACAAATACAGATGTTTATAGTTGCCTTGCAGACACAACTAAAGATTTAAAAATATCAACTGCTTATACTGATTTAGAATCAATAAAATTAATTGGAAGAAAAATATCTGGTTTACATGCTACTGATTTTTCAACAATACCTGATTCTATGTATTCGTTTTTGACCTCAAAATCTTCAACAGATCCAAGAGCTGAAATGAAAAAATGGGATGAAGCAAAAAAAGAAGCCTATGGCAAACCTAAATTTATAGAAATGAATTTAGACCCATTGAAAATATATAAAAAGTTGAAAGGAGACAATTAATATGGGTGGAGGCAAATGGACAAGTAGTGACTGGGATTCTTATAAAACCAGTCGAGGAATAACAACACATTCAACAGTAAGAGAGCTTTACACCTCTTCTTCTATTAAAAAATCACTTAACCCACTTGGAGTTAAAATTAGAGAATCGAGAGATTCTGATGAACACCCCAATTCTTCTCCTATTATTTTAGGACTAGATGTAACAGGTTCTATGGGATATCTTGCAGAAGAAATTGCAAAGACATCTCTTAATGAAATTATTACAAGTATTTATAAAGAAAAACCAATAGAAGATCCTCAAATTATGATTATGGCAATCGGTGATGCTTTTTCCGATTCAGCTCCACTTCAAGTAAGCCAGTTTGAGTCAGACATTCGTATTGCAGAACAACTTTCTGATGTTTATTTTGAAGGTTGTGGAGGAGGAAATGGAGGAGAATCATATCTTGCCGCATGGTATTTTGCAGCTAGACATACAGATATTGATTCTTATGAACTTCATGGAAGAAAAGGCTATCTATTTACAATAGGAGATGAACCAGATCATAAATATTTAACAAAAGAACAAATTAAAGAGATATTTGGTGATGATGTAGGAAACGATTTAACAGAAAAAGAACTATTAGAAGAAGTAAGCGAAAAATATAACGTATATCATATTTGTGTAGGTGATTATTCTTGGCATAATTCTGATACAAAATGGAAAAAGGTCCTTGGTGAAAGAGTTACTCTTTTAAATGACCATACAAAAATTCCAAAGGTAATAAAAGAAATTATAAAGCTTACAGAAGAAAATGAAGAAAAGAATAATACTAAGAAAAAGGTAAGCTCTTTACCTAAAAAAGACGATAACGAGCTTGTTATGATGTAATAAAAAGGAAGAGTTTTTGCTCTTCCTTTTTTAGTAGAAAGGAGAGTTATTATGAAAAATGTAAAAATTATTATAGGTGCTAATTATGGTGATGAAGGTAAAGGACTTGCAACAAATTATTTCTCAAAATGTGCAAAAGAAAAAAATGAAAAAACAGTAGTTGTTTTGCATAATGGTGGCTTCCAAAGAGGACATACAGTTATTCACAATAATATAAGACATGTTTTTCATTGTTTTAATTCTGGAACTTTTGAGGGAGCTACTACATTTTATGCTTCTGAATTTATATTAAATCCTATGTTTTTTAAAGAAGAATATGAAAAACTAACATCATTAGGATTTACACCCAAGATATATGCTGATGCAAGATGCAGAATTACTACTCCTTATGATGTTATGATTAATCAAATTGTTGAAGAATATAGAGATACGAAAAGACATGGAAGTTGTGGATATGGAATATTTGAAACAATAAAAAGAGATATTCAAATTCCTTTTACTTTAAAAGATGTTATTAAAAATAATTTAGAGGATTTTACTGCTAATATTTTATTTAGGATAAGAGAATCATACACATTTTATAGATTAGAAGAACATGGTCTTAAAAATGTACCTATAAAAAACATCCAAATGATTTTAAATAATAATATTGTTACAAAATATATTGAAGATTTAAAATTTATGATAGAACATATTGAAATAAAAGATGTAAATATTTTAGATTCTTTTGATACAATTATTTTTGAAGGAAGCCAAGGTCTTTTACTTGACCAAAGCAATATTGGGAAAACTTGTCACTTAACCCCAAGCAACACAAATATTACAAATCCAGCCAAGATAATAAAAGATTTAAAATTACTTGGATATTTTAAAGATATAGATATAGAAACTCTCTATATAACAAGAACATATCTTACACGCCATGGTTCTGGAGAATTTACTCAGGAATGTGCAAAAGAAGATATCAACAAAGATATGTTTGATGAAACTAATATTCATAATAATTATCAAGGAAGTATCAGATATGGTTATATTGATATTGATGATTTATTAGAAAGAATAAAAAAAGATGCAATAAAAATACCAGATAATAAATACCATTTATTTGTAACACATCTTAATGAAACCAAAAATTCTTTTTTCTTAAAAGAGGAACAACTTAAAGACGTTTTAGATATAAAAGAAGTAAAATATATATCAGATAAAGAAACAAATGTAAAAGCGCTTTTCTAGGCGCTTTTATTTTTACATAAAAATTACAAAAATAAAAAAAGAGCCCCTTTATGGCTCTAACAAACTTAAAGGTACGCCGAAGCTTCCCTCTTTGTTTGTTTCTTTATTTCTGCCCTCTTGCGAGATCGGCTCCTAGCGTCCAAGATAGTCTTTGGAGCAGGAATCAAATCCCCACGTTCAGCATTCCGACGAGCTTTACGAGCCTCACGGTTTGCTTTACCAGGGTTCTTCTCCTGACGGTTGATCTCAGCTTCAAGCATCTTTTTCATTGATTTTTTCATATCATCATCCTCCACTTTATATGTATGTTTCATTTGACAAGATAATTATATGAAATTTTTATATAAAAATCAATATTAATATTTTATATTATGTGCTATAATTAGGTATTAGGAGGTATTTTATGAAAACACAAATAATTGTATCATTAATAATTTTAGTAATATGTATGATTACATGGAAACTTATAAATAAATTTTACTTAAAATTTTTTAAAGAAAAAAATCAAATACATATGAAATTCTTTAAAAATTTTTTACAGACTGCAATAGTAATTATTGGAATTTATCAAATAGGAGTAAGGTTTGATAATTTTAAACATTTTTCAGAAACAATACTTACAAGTTCTAGTTTACTCGTAGTTGTTTTAGGTTTTGCTTTTCAAACATCTTTAGAAGATTTTATTGCTGGAATATTTATATCTATATTTAAACCATTTAATATAAACGATAGAGTAACCCTTACTGAAATGAATATATCTGGATATATTGAAGATATAACTATTAGGCATACTGTAATAAGAACATTTAATAATAATAGACTTATTATTCCAAATTCAAAAATGAATAAAGAAGTAATAGAAAACACACATTTAATAGATCCTAAGACTTCTGGATTTATGGATGTTTTAATATCTTATGATTCCAATATTGACTTAGCAAAACGTTTAATGACAAAAATTATATGTAATCATCCCCTTGTTATAGATATAAGAACAGAAGAAGAAAAATTAAATAATGTTCCACAAGTTACTATTTATATAAGAGAATTGGCTGATGATGGAATTTCTTTACGAGGAAATGTTACAACTGAAAATATTGATTTAAATTTTAAAGCATGTAGTGAAATAAGAGAAACGATACTAAAAGAATTTAAGAAACATAATATAGAAATAGCATACAGACACACAACAATTGATGGAAAATTAGACATAAATACTAATAAAGATGAGAAAAAGCATATTATTTATTAAAAATTGGAATATATTTCAAATAAAAACTTGATTTTTTTTAAATAATTATGTAGAATGTAGTAGAAGATATTTTTTTAGAGAATAATTTATTAGATTGGCGAATTTAATAAAAATAAATTTTAATATTAAAATCAAATGTAAATTGTTATAATTAATCATAATACAGATTTTCAATTAAACAAAACATATTGTTGTTTATTATACATAGATAAAACAAATCGCATTTGATTTCAATGTGATTTGTTTTTTGTTTTATATGAAATTAAATAAAAAAATATCGCCCCTATTGGTTGGCGACCCAGGGCGATATTTAAATCAAATGCAAATCGATAAACAATATCAACTTCAATATTATTTACCTCTCTTATTTATTATAAGAGATAAACGCTGATTTGTCAATGAGAAAATAGCACATATCTAAAACTTTTATAATAAATAATACTGAATACAAAAATAATTTTCTGAAAAATCTAGTTTTAAAGCAAATAACATAATAAAAATTAATTCTTATGTATAAATCTTAAAGCTTTATTTAGTAAGACCCGAAAAACATTAAATAGATTTTTATAATAATTCTTATAAATGGCAATATATCTAGTTTCATTTATGGTTCATAGAATGTTGTTAATCTATATATTGATTTGTTTACAATTTGATACATAGACACATTTAAAAATTATCTAAATAAAAATATTATTTGTAAATAACAAAGCGTGTAATAGCTTTATTGTTTAGTGTTATTTTTTATAAATTACTCATTGGCATGGCTTATTATATTTAAATTTTATAAAAAATAAACTTTAAAAACTACAAACCATATACTTTCTGAAGCGTATCGTTAGGATTATTATTTCTAAATAATTTTAATCTTTACCTAGTAAGACCCTAAAAATAAAAATTAACTAGCACTGCTGAATATTATAAATTAATGCATTATTTAAATTTATATATTCTAACTCATTGATATGGCTTATTATATAAAAATTCTAAAAATATTAATTTATATCATATAGCGTAACTATAAAATAAAAAATATTAAGAAAGGAGTTTTCTAGCACTGCTGAATAATATTACTCAGTATAGCTGAATAGTATAACTATGAACTACAGAGCAAATAAAACAGAAGATATTTTGAGAAGAGCTAAAAATATCTCAAAAGCTATAGAAAAAGAAAAAAATAAAGAAGCTTTTTTTGAAAAGACTTCTTCTATTAGTGATGCTTCTGATGAACCTGAGCTTAGAGAAGAAGAGTTTTTTAAGCCTACTCCTGATGATGAGTATTTTGACTCAAAAATACGAAGTAAAGATAAAAAAAATAATCAAAAGCAAATGGCAAAAAATAAATCTAAAAAGTTCGATATGTATAATACAGAAGATTATATTAGGGATATTTATCTAAAAATGGATAAAGAATGTCCTCTTGCTTTTGTTGTTTTTCAACATTTATGTAATAAAAAATGTAGTCAAAATTTTTGCGAGATCTCTCAAAGAGAAATAGCTAAAGAAGTTAATGCTCCTCTTAGCGAAGTAGAAAAGGCTATGAAGTACCTCTACAACAAAAAGATGGTTTGTCTTTTAAACAAAAAAGACTTAAAGGATTTGGAATTTGATAGAAAAGAACTAAATCAAGTTTACTTTATAAGTATGCGTTTTATTTGGAGTGCAGGGCAACACAAAAAAAAGGACATAATCGATTTAATTCCAGAAGATTTTAGATATAAAGGACGTTTTAAGAAATTTTGTACACTTGATGATCATGTTTCCATGAACAAAGTATTAAATAATCTTGCCCAAGAAAATAGACATGCTTTTTGTTTATTTTTCATTATGGCACTTTTTATGAATACCAAAAATAGATATTTTGTTACTATTAAAGGATTGGCTAAAAAAATAAAAAAATCCCTAAACTATGTAACAAAATTAATTAATGTTCTCATAGAAAAGGGATTTGTAAGACAAGATGAATCTTGTTTTGTTATCAATTCTACTATTATATGGAACAGGAACCAAACAAAAACGTTCCAAAACGACATAGCAGAAATCTTTCCTCAAAGAAAGAAAAGATTTAGTAGACATGTTAAAGATAATCATGAAATAATGCTTATGTATTTAAATGCCAAAAGGGATATGTATCTAAATAATACCCTTTGGAAAACGTTTATCTAAAAACAATCTCTAAATCTCTAGAAAATAATCAACGTAAAGCTTATTTTTGAAAAAATTTTAAGCGTTTTACGTCTTTTTGTCGTGCTTAAATATAAGCTACTCTTTAATTATATTCTATTTTTCCCAAAAAGAAAAGAGCTTTTCTGTAAAAAAATAAAAAATATTATAACAAAAAATAAAAAATGAAATAAATTTTAAAATAAAAATACTCTAAGTGTTTTTAGTGAAAAATCCCTAAATTATAAAACGGTACACCTATTTTGACCCTAAAACCTTGAAAAACCGCTAAATATAAGGGTTTTAAAGCTTTTAAAGCAAAAAAATTCAATTTACGTCTATTAATATAATTAGAGGCCTATAAGCCTTTCACTTTTAAATCAGGTTTGAATTCTAAAACTTTAAGCTTAGAGTATAGTTCAAATCAGAAATCCTTAAACTTTAATACCTAAAGCCATTTAAAAAAACCTAAGGCTATGTTCTAATTTAAATCAATAATTGGTAGACATAGACTCAAAAATATATTGAATTAAGAATTAGGCTAAAGAATAAGGAGTAATAAAAATCTTTACTTGAACCTAAAGAAAAAGAATTAGGTTTCAAAAGATATTACATATGATTTAATCTTTATAT
>OFGA01000179.1_pt1 | contig 59764 bp, 51 predicted proteins | sample 1521471 | NCBI WGS metagenome assembly OFGA01 (sample SAMEA3504086, study PRJEB24116) | mouse gut metagenome | biome: mouse gut; feature: mouse-associated habitat; material: faeces | place: Denmark | collected 2011 | reverse complement strand
ACTCTGCGGATTTGCAGAAGTAGAATAGAGGTTAAAATCCTTTGCAATCCTCTCGCGGATGGTTTGCATGTCCCGCGCCGTCTCGTCCACCGACAAATTAACGACGGAGGAGCGGATGGAAACCGGGCGGGTCACCTGTCTGCTGCCATTCTCTGTCAGCGGCACACACGGCTGCTTATCATCGAAATACTGTACCCAGTACCAGATACCCTGGTTATCCCGAAAACATCCGATCCCAATCCCCTTCAGATACAGATCAAGGATATTCGCCTTATGCCCCTGGGAACTCATCCAGCCGCTCATCACGGCATCCGGTGTCAGATATCCCACCGCAATATTCTCCGCGATTCTGGTACATCCATCCCGCCTTAAGATCGAAGTAGCTTTCTCCCCATTCGGTCTCGTGTGGTTGTAATACAGAGAAAGCTCTGCGGCACGCTGCATCGCCGCCTCCGTCAGTTCTTTGTCCAGTTCCAGCCGCGGTCTTCCATTTTCAGCACGCTTCTGATTCACAATCGCGAACACGGACCGGGCATACGCATAGCTTTCCTCCCCGCTCATATTAAGCGTGAGAAGCGGATCCCTCTCCTCGTAGCCCGGATCCGAAAATTTCTGTATCTCCGCGAGAATCGTCGCGGCAGTCTGACTGCCCGACAACCCTTTCTTCGGATGATTTGCGGCGTCCAGAAGAAAAATATGCGGAAACGATCCGGGCTCAAACGATCTTGTACTCAGCGAAAACTGATTGCAGTACTCATTCCACGCTTCCGGAACATAATAGGATTGGGGACAGAATATAATATTCTCACAGCCGTATGCATTTTTAAAATTCTTTACCACATCAGTGGATTCCGTGTTCAGGGCCGCGAAAATCACCCGGATATCCGGGCTTTTCACCCAGTCGCTTGCCGCGATGTTCCGGACCGTCCCCTGCGTGATGCCACAGTCTGTCTTTCCAAAAATCAGGACCGTCACGCTCTTGCCGTCGCCCTCCGTCGAAACTGGTTCCCCGTCGATCGTATAAAACGTATACCCCGGAATCACCGTCTCCGAGGTGCTTCCACCGCTGCCGTCTCCCACAGCGCCATCCGCCAGAACATGTTCCGGCAGAAGAAAGCACAGTGACAGAAAAAGCATCAGTGACAGAATGCCATAAATCTTTTTTCTCATACAGACCTCCCCCTGTACCGTTCCCGAAAAAAGCAGGGGACAGTAAAGTCTGCTCTACCTGTCCCCTGATACTTATAATTGTAACCTTCGCCTCAGGTCTGTCTATGCAAAAAACAGCCTGTGCATCCTGTTAGCCTCGTCCTGCTGCTTCCGCATCTGCATAAACATGGAATACTCGCGCAAAGTCTCCTGCTTCTTCAGATCAGATATCGCCCCCGCATAGTCAAGATCTTCCAGTCTGCTCTTCGACGCAGTCGTATTCAGAACCGTATTTGTGTTGTAGTTGTACGCATATTCAAGCGCATTGCTCTGCGCTCCCATACTGCTGCGACCGGAACCCACTTTCTCGAGCGCGCTGTCAATGGAATCAAGGCTGAACTCCTTCGTCACATCAAAATCCGCGATCCCCAGCGCCTTTAATGTCGCGTCCGACATGTTAAGATCCATCCCGCTGCCGTCCGCGTTCGCCGCGACATGCAGGCTTCCCGCAGTCCCGTCAAGAAGATTCTTCCTGTTGAAATTCGTATTGGCCGCAATGTCCGAAATCCCCTGCTTGAGCTGGTCAATCTCCTGCTGGATGCCCTCAAGATCCGAATCTGTCATAAGCGCGCTGTTAGATGCCTGAAGACCAAGCTCACGGATCCGCTGTAAATAATCCGTAATACCTGACATCGCCCCGTCGGAAACATTCAGAAGATCCTGCGCAGTCCCAATATTGCGCGCCCCGGCCTGATACCCGCGAACCTGCGAATCCTGCTTCTGTATAATGGCAAGCTGGGCCGCTCCGTCCGCGGCAGTCTGAATCTTACGCCCGGATGCAAACCTGCCATAATCCGCATAAGACGAATAACCGACTCCTGAAATACTGCTCATATACGCTCCCCCTTCCTTCAGCTAATTGCTATAAAATATGTAACTTCTGCAACAATGTACACTTCTGCTGTCTTTTACCAGTATTCTAACTCAAAACCGGATATTTGGCAATCCTTTCCTTAACTCATTATATTTTTTTAACAGATGGCTTGCAATTATAAAAAAATGTGCTATACTGGATAAGTAACATTGCGGAGAGTTATCGAAGTGGTCATAACGAGCTGCACTCGAAATGCAGTTGTCCTTTACTGGGCACGTGGGTTCGAATCCCACACTCTCCGCCAGTAAATTCAGCCCACCAGCGGGTTTTCTGCTGGTAGGCTTTTTTTATTTTGCCTTGCGGATAATCTGTATATCATTTTCTGTTTGGAAGAAAAGAAAAATCATATTGACGCTGCCACCTCTTTCAATTACAATAGTCTGATATGCTTAGCTAACCCGGCCTATTTGGGGGCTGTCCCGGGAGAAACAGCGCCAAAAACGCTCCCGCATGGAGGATTATTATGTGGAAAAAATTCAGGAACAAATTCATCGGCGACAAAGAATTCTACAGGCATGTCCTGTATCTTGCAGTCCCCATGATCATCCAGAACGCCATCACCAGTTTCGTAAGTTTTCTGGACAATATTATGGTTGGGCAGATTGGTACAGAACAGATGTCCGGCGTCGCCATTGTCAACCAGCTGATGTTTGTTTTTAATATCTGTATTTTCGGCGGCGTTTCCGGCGCGGGTATTTTCGGTACCCAGTTTTTCGGAAAGGGTGACTATGAAGGGCAGAAATATACCTTCCGTTTCAAGCTTTATGCCTGCACCCTGATCACCGGGGCAGCCCTTTTGCTTTTCGGCTTCCTTGACAGTTGGCTGATTTCTCTTTATTTAAGCGACAGCGGCAGTGTAGGGGATACTTCCCTTGCCCTGAAATACGGGAAAGAATACCTTGCCATTATGATGATTGGCCTTGTCCCCTTTGCCCTGGGGCAGTCATACACCAGCACGGTCCGTGAGACCGGGCAGACATTTGTGCCAATGCTGGCAGGGATTGTGGCTGTATTTACCAATTTAATCCTTGACTATGTACTGATTTTCGGCGCTTTCGGCGCACCCGCCCTGGGTGTGCGCGGCGCCGCTATTGCCACGGTCATTGCAAGGTTTATTGAATGCTTTATTGTGCTTTTCTGGACACACCTGCACCCAAACGCAAACCCCTACATCAAAGGTGCTTACAGCAGCCCCAAAATCCCCCGGCATATTTTAAAGGGCATCCTCGTAAAAGGCTCCCCTTTAATGTTCAACGAAATGTTCTGGGCATCCGGCATGGCGGTGATTTCCCAATGCTACGCTGTACGCGGCCTGGAAGTGGTGGCAGCCCAGAACATTTCCTCCACCATCAGCAATCTGTTCAATATTGTGTACCTTCAGCTTGGGGGATGTATCTCCATTGTGGTAGGCCAGCTCCTGGGGGCAGGCAAACCCAAAGAGGCAAAGGATGCGGACAACAAAATGATTTTTTTCAGCGTATTCTGCTGTACCTGCATCTCTTTGCTGATGATTATGGTGGGAAGGTTTTTCCCTTCCATATACAATACCGAAGAAAGCATCCGGGAGCTTGCCAAAAAGCTCATTACCATTTCAGCCCTCGTGATGCCCCTTTGCGCCTTTTCCCACTGTGCATATTTTACCCTGCGCTCCGGCGGGAAGACTGTGGTTACCTTTCTCTTTGACAGCGTTTACACCTGGGTACTGGTAATTCCCTTTGCTTATGTGCTGGCAAATTATACCTCATTGTACATAACTACCGTATTTTTCCTGGTACAGTTTACGGAGATTTTTAAAGTGGTCCTGGGCTTCTTTATGGTAAAAAGCGGTGTGTGGATGCAGAACATTGTGGAGGATGGGGCTTAAAAGGGTAACCTTATTCTCCCCGCCCCTGCCCTGCCCCACGCCTTTGCTCCTTTTCCAGTTTGTTACGCACCCGCAGCTCCTTAAAGAATGTGGTAAGGAGCCGGGAGCATTCTTCCTCCAGTATCCCCCTTGTAACCTTCACCTGATGGTTAAATTCCGGCATTTCCAGAAGATTTAACACCGATCCCCCACAGCCCGCTTTGGGATTCATGCTGCCCATCACCACCTCGTCAATCCGGGCCTGCACAATAGCGCCTGCGCACATCTGGCAGGGTTCCAGGGTCACATAAAGGGTGCAGCCTTCCAGCCGCCAGTCCCCTATGGCCTTGCCTGCTTTCTTCATGGCGGTAATCTCCGCATGGGCAAAGGTACTCTTGTCCGTATTCCTGCGGTTATACCCCCTTCCAATCACCTTTCCCTCATACACGATTACACAGCCAATGGGTACTTCCCCCAGCTTATAAGCTTTTTTTGCCTGCCCTATGGCCTGTCTCATAAACTTTTCCTGTTCTGTCATGTTCTTTCCCCCTTTATCTGTAAGTCCCTCTCCCCTGGCAGCATCGCTTCTTCCCTTACACACAGCGTCCCTAAAAATCGATTTCTGTAGATGTGTTATGTTTTTGTTGACAAAATACCCAAAAACCCCTATACTACATACCAGATACCTTAATCAAAAAGACCGGACAGCTTTGTTTTCCGGGAAGCCGTCATGGCTGCCCTGTATAAGTGGCATTTGAAGATTGGGTCTTGCGCAATGGATGTCTGTGAACCGTGTCAGGTTGGGAACAAAGCAGCACTAAACAGAATTTTCCATGTGCCGCAAGGGTGCCTGGTCCTAGCAAACTGTACAGGTAACGCATGGCGGTTTCCCAGAGGGCAAAGCCTCCGGCCTTTTTATTATTCTTTACCCGCTTTTCCCGTCTACAGCTCTACCCTGCGCATGTAATAGCCAAATTTCCCGATTTCCACTGCGCCGCTGCACTCAAAGCCTTCAAACCCAAACATCACAGCCACCATTTTCTCCCTCTCAAAATAAGCCCCCGGCACCCCCAGGTAATAGCAGGTTTTATACCTGCTCCCCAATTCCCTGTCCGGCCCCAGGATTAAATGCCTGTAGTTATAATACCCGTGAAGGAGAAAGCTGTTATTCACAAGCTTCTGGCAGGAGGAATGCAGAATAATAAAATCCTTTGGCTCAATGGATACAAAGACCCTCTCATCCCCAAAGGGATGCACCCTTTTATAGCACCTTTGAAGCTGCTGCCATTTATCCTCCAGGGTATTATCCGCGGAAATTTCCGGCATTTGGGGTATTTCTTCCCTGTAAACAGGGTCTGGCCTGTCTGTTTTGGGGCTTTGGGGCGCCGTCTTTCTGGTTTTTCCCCCTTCTGCCGGAAACTCCCTGGCCGCCACATGGATTTCCGTTTCCGCCGGTGCTTCCCTCCCTTTCTTTTCCTCCTGATTTTCCCAGGACAGGACGGAAGCATCCGGCTGCTTCCAATACCCGGCGATTTGCTGCCCATAGTCCAGCAAAACCAGCACCCCGCACAAATCTTCCTCCGGAAATGACTCCCCCTCAACAAACGCCCTTTTCTGCTTCAGGGAAATACGCCTGCCTGTCCTTACGCTGCCATCTTTTGCAGCCACTGTCCCCCAGGGGATTTTCCTGGTCCGCAGCAGGAGAAACAGGGGATAATCCCCGTCCGGCATCTGCCCCCCGCCTTTGATATGTATGTCCAGCATACAGCCGCCATGCTCCCCCAGGGCACGTACAAATCCTGCGGAAGCTGTCCTTGTCCCCTGTGCATAATGTGAAAGATATACTATTTTCTTTTCATACAAAAACAACCCTATCCCTCCCTACAATGATATATTATTGTATTCAGGAATAAGGTTGTTCATTCTTACTTTTCTCTCCCGGAAGAGTTATTTGCCTGCAGAATCCTGATATCTCATATAGCTGTACACCATCATGGCAATTTTAAAGGTCAGCGCATCGTCAAAAGTACGCACATCAAGCCCTGTGCTTTTCTGTAGTTTTTCCACCCGGTACACCAGCGTATTCCTGTGGACGAAAAGCTGGCGGGAGGTTTCCGATACATTCAGGTTGTTCTCAAAAAACTTATTTACTGTGGTGACAATTTCCTCATCAAAATCGCCCGGGTCATTGTCCCCGAATATTTCTTCAATAAATATCTTACAGAGGTTGGCAGGAAGCTGATAAATAAGCCGCCCGATTCCCAGGCTGTTATAGGAATTCACTTTTTTCTCCACATAGAAAATCTTTCCCACATCCAGCGCCATCATAGCTTCCTTATAAGACTTTGATACATCCTTCAGTTCCTGTACTACAGTGCCGTAGGCTACCCTGACATTCATCATGGCCTCTGTGCTCATCATGTCCACAATGGTCTGCGCCGTCTGTTCAATTTCCAGTTCTCCTTCCACGGAACTGAGCCCTTTGATCAGTATCACACTGCTCTCGTCCACCGCCGTTATAAAGTCCCCTGACTGGGAGGAAAACATTCCCCGCAAAAGCTCTGCTGCCGTACTGTCCTTTTCCGTCCTGGTTTCAATAATGAAAACAACCCTTGGCGTCATTACCTCAATATGGAGCTTTTTGGCACGGTTGTATACATCAACCAAAAGCAAATTGTCCATCAGTAAATTCTGGAAAAAGTTGTTGCGGTCAAAGCGTTCTTTATAGGCTACAACAAGCTGTTGTAGCTGGCTTACCGCAATCTTCCCTATCAGATACGCCTCGTCATTGTTTCCCCTTGCCACCAGCACATATGCCAGTTCGCCTTCATCTGTAATTTTAAGCAGATGGTCCCTTCCGATCACCTGGCTGTCGGCAGGCGAATCTGCAAAACCTGTAATCAGGCTGCCAGCAATATCGTCACAGTCAAAAGTGGATGTGAGCACGCTCCCGTCAAGACTAAACACTGCCAGATTCACTCTGGTAATCATTCGAAGTTCTTCAATGCAGTTTGCAATAACCTGTGTAGAAATCATTTATTCACGCCCTTTCTTCTATAAGATACAGTATAACAGAATCTGTGGAAATTTTGCAATAAAAAAAGGGGCGTTACCAACGCCCCTTTTATGTTTATGGTTAGTTTGTGATGGTCTGTTCTGTTTCTTTGTCGAATACATGAATCTTTTCAACATCAAATGCAAACTTAACAGTATCGCCAGGTCTTGACGGTGTACGGGAATCAACTCTTGCGGTAAGCGGGAACTCAGCAAGGTCAAAGTATAAGTAAACTTCTGCACCAAGCAACTCGTAAACTCTGATGGTAGATTCAAATACGCACTTGGATGATGCAACAAACTCTTCTGAATCGTATACGTCTTCAGGACGGATACCAAAGGTAACCTTCTTTCCTGAATAACCGCCGTCAATCAATTTCTTGGACTTCGCAGGAGGAAGAGGAATGCTCTTTCCGGCAATCTTAAGGCTTGCCGTGCTGCCGCTCACTTCTACAACAGCATCAAGGAAGTTCATCTGAGGTGAACCCATAAATCCTGCTACGAACAAGTTCGCAGGCTTCTGATACAGATTCTGGGGTGTATCTACCTGCTGCACAACGCCGTCCTTCATAACAACGATTCTGTCACCTAAGGTCATAGCCTCTGTCTGGTCATGTGTTACGTAAATAATGGTGGTGCCTAATCTCTGGTGAAGCTTGGAAATCTCAACACGCATCTGTACACGCAGCTTAGCATCCAAGTTGGAAAGAGGTTCATCCATCAAGAATACCTTAGGATTACGCACGATAGCACGTCCCATAGCAACACGCTGTCTCTGTCCACCTGATAAAGCTTTGGGCTTACGGTCAAGGAGAGCTGTCAGGTCAAGGATTTTTGCCGCTTCCTTTACCATCTTGTCAATCTCATCTTTCGGAACTTTTCTTAACTTAAGGCCAAACGCCATATTGTCATAAACTGACATATGAGGGTACAGAGCATAGTTCTGGAATACCATCGCAATATCCCTGTCCTTGGGTTCCACATCGTTAACCACCCTGTCACCGATTTTTAATTCACCTGAAGAGATATCCTCCAGCCCTGCAACCATACGTAATGTAGTAGACTTACCACATCCTGAAGGTCCTACGAAGATGATAAACTCCTGATCCTTGATTTCAAGATTGAAGTTTTTAACCGCCTCAAACCCATTGGGATATACCTTGCAGATATTCTTTAAAGATAAACTTGCCATTTTATTAGCCTCCTTAAAATATTTGTTCAATCAAGTCTATATTAAGTATACATGAATTCCCCAAACTTGCCTATACTACTATTCCACAAAGATTTTACTCTCCATTGTTGAAAATGCTTATAAGGTTAAGTATTTTTCCACTTATACGGCAGTTTGTACAGTAAAAACCGTCGCATACTAAATCTTTTGTGCAATTTTACTCATCTTTTTTCCCTTGCCCTGCTTCTTGCGCTATCTCTGGCACGCGCTCCCCTTCTCCGTCCACCGCATCTCCAGACCCTTCCCCATCTACCTCTGCAATGGTCCATTCTTCATCGCTTACAACGCTTTCCTCCTCCGGCTCAAAACGCTTAAAGGTTTTATTGTAAAGGCGGGCGCACAAATAGGCCGGCCCGGATATCCCAAGGCAGAAAATAATGGGAAATATCTGGAAAAAGAACACCGACAGCACAAGGGGGAGCACCCAGATCACCATCATGAGGATCGTTTTGGGGAAGGTGAGTATCCCCATAAAAAGTGAATTTTTAAAGGTGTTTTTGATGGTGTTGTCAAATTTGGCCAAAACCGGGAACAGGTGCATCACCGTAAACAGGCCAATGACTGCTGCTGCCAGCAATGCTATTTTCAGCCATGAGGGGAACTGTAGGGTAGTAAACCTGAAAATAATGATATCGCCTACAACCACCACGATACCCACCAGAAGTATCAGCCACATAACCGTGGCCTGCTTAAAGTTCTCCTTGAAAGATTTCAAAAACGACCTTGTTATATAACATTCTTCATCCCGCACAATTTTCAGCGCCACATAATTCAGGGCTGTAAGGGAGGCGCCCACGGTAATCACCGGCAGGCAGAATATCAGCGCCAGAAAATTCAGCAGGATCAAATCTGCCACTTTCGTCAGAAAACTAAACAGGGGGCTGTCAATACTAAAAAATCTTCCCATACTCTTCCTCTTTCTTTTCTTATGTCCACTTGCTCCGTCACTGCGCTTTCAGCTTCTCAGATACCTGCCCAAACTGATGGTTAAGCTTCCGGTATGTAACCATGGTTTCCTCCGCACTGATCTTAACCCGCTGCATAATATCGTCGTAGTTGTCAAACAGGATATTTGCCAGATTCTTGTTGTATTTCCCGTTCATGGCTTCTTCCTGGATAATGCCCAGCATTTCCGATTCCCGGAAGGCTGACCTGTAAGAACGTTTTCCCAGAAGCGCTGTCACCGAATCCGCAAGCTGCAATATCTGCTGTTTCTGGTTCATCTGCACTTCCCGCAGCCCCCTTGGGTAGCCGCTGCCATCGCTGCGCTCATGGTGGGCTGCCACAATTTCCACCACCTCAGGGGCCATCCTGTTCTGGAGGATCCTCTCCGCCAGGTGTACATGCATCTTTACTTTTTGGTATTCCTCTGTTGTAAGGCTTCTTGGCGCGTCGGTAATTTCCTTTGGCACCGCCATCATGCCGATATCATGGAGGATCGCCCCATAGTAAAGCTGGTCACGTTCCAGGCTGTTAAGCCCCGCTTTCACCCCCAGCATCTCGGCGATACAGGTACAGACAACGGAATTCACCACCGACTTCTCACTTCTAAAGCCCTGGCAGTACATGAGCATTTCCAGATACTTCCTCTTGTCCTCATTGGTAAAGATCATATAACCAATGATATCGTCCAATTCTTCCTTGTAATCGCCCTTTTTCACTTTATTCAGTACATCAAATTCCCGCACCGCCTTGTCAAACAGGTTCAGCGCATCCTCGCTAAGAGCCCCCCCTGCCTGCTTGCGGAACATGCGGATATCAAACTTATCTCCCAGCGCCACTGAAAAAATATCCACTTTTTCAGCCAGGTTCAGGCAGGCAGCAATCTCCCGGTTGCCATAATCCAGCAGTTCAAGCTGGGAGTAATCTGTGTGGTGGTACAAAATCACTGTGGCAAGCTCGCTTAAAGGGGATAAATGCTTAAAAAACAGATATCCATAAGTTGCGTGCGCCAGAGGCTCCTTTAAATCATAGCGGATCAGGTCTTTCAGATTATCCGTCTTGTATGCGCCAATATCATGCAGGGACGCCAAAAATACAAAATCGGCAAGTTCAAACTTCTCATAAACGCCTTTACACTCCAGCATTTTGTAGAAGTAATAAGCTACCCGGGATCCATGGTCCATGGCCCTGCGGTCCACCAGTTTAAAAGTATCCCTCATAAATAAAAAAATGTCTTTGCTGTGAATATACTCCATAAGCTCCACCTGTACCCAATCTTTACTGCAAGTTAATTCTCCTTCAAAAGTTCTCCTCTGCCATCTTCCGGGAATTCATACCCCATGGGCGTGTAAATAATGCCGTCCTGCTGTTTCTGGGGGCCTAGGTCCCTGAAGCCTAACTGATGGTAAAATGCAACGCCGTAAGGCGATGCATTTACCGTTAGCCGCCGTTTTCCCAGCTCATCTTTTACATAATCAGCCATCTTCATGATCAGCGCCCTGCCGATGCCGTGCCTGTGATAATTTTTGTCCACAAAAAGAAGGGATATATGCACTTCATTGCGCAGGGTGATCATCCCCACCATCCTGCCGTGGTCATATGCCGTCATCATCTGGTAAATTCCCATAATGAACATACGCTTCAGGCCTGAGTCCGTTATAAAGTCCTCAAAGCTCCTGACCCCTTCCATTGTATAAACGTCCGCTTCAAATTCCAGAAACGTCTTCCACGCCAGCCCCATGGCCTCTTCCCATTCCTCCTGGGCTGCAAAACGTATTTCATAAGCTAGTTCTTCATCCATTGCCCTGCCCCTTCAAATGTTGCTAATGAATTATTATAGCAGGTTTGCAGCAATTTTACAATCCTCAGGATAGCATCTCCCTGCCTACCTGGTTTACCAGGGGCAGCCCATTTTCCAGTGCGTAAGCGTTTTCCAGGGTGGTTTTGGCAATGGCCTGCATGGCTTCCCTGGTAAAAAAGCCCATATGGGAGGTAACCAGCATATTGGGGAAGGTCACAAGCCGCGCCAGATTGTCATCCATAATAATGTCATTTGAGCGGTCCTCATAAAAGACCCCTTCCTCCTCCTCGTATACATCCAGCCCTACGCCGCCAAACTTCCCTTCCAGCATACCGTCTATGAGGGCCTGGGTGTCAATCAAAGCGCCCCTGGAAGTATTTACCAGATAGACGCCCTTTTTCATCATGGCAATGGCTTCTTTGTTAATAATATGCCTGGTATCTGAATTTAAGGGGCAGTGGAGGGAAATCACATCGGCGCTCTGGAAGAGTTTGTCCAGGGATACATACTCCGCCTCCAGCCCTTCCACAGGGAAGGGGTCATAGCAGAGCACATGCATCTGGAAACCGTTCAGTATCCGGATCATGGCCTGGCCGATTTTTCCCGTGCCGATAACTCCCGCCGTCTTTTCAAATAAGTCTATCCCCATCAGGCCATTCAGGCTCATATTAAAATCCCTGGTCCTGTTGTAAGCCTTATGGGTGAGCCGGTTGACGGTAAGCAGCATAGCCATGGAAAACTCCGCCACCGCTTCCGGGGAATAGCTGGGCACACGCAAAATGACGATCTTATCCTCCGCCGCCTTCACATCCACATTGTTAAAGCCCGCGCTGCGGAGCAAAATGGCCTTGACATTCATTTCATACAGCGTATCAATCATTCCCGCATTGACATAGTCATTGACGAAAATGCAGATGGCATCGCACCCTTTGGCCATAAACACCGTTTCCTGGCTGCAGGACGCCTCTATAAAATGGATATCAAAGCCATATTCCTTTCCCATTGGTTCAAACCATACCCTGTCGTAGGGCTTAGTACCATAAAACGCAATTTTCATATAACCTCCTATTCCGGTTCCCTGGCCGCACCCCTTGGGCTGCCAGGGCTTCCAGCCGCGCATCTGCCCTGCAGATGCTGTTTTTTGTGTGATACTTATTATTAGCAAAGAGATTATTATTTTATTCTGTTCCTTTTACGAAAATATATTGCTGAAAAAATTTTTGACGGATTCCTTAAGATTGGCAAAAAAGCCCTGCACCGCCCCCTGGGCAGCATCCTTGGCCGCCCCGGCCACCACCTCGTCCATATGGTCTACAAAGTCTGCCCCATACTGCTGGTAAAGGCCCTGGGCCTTATCCAGGATATATTCCGGGGAAAAGCCGATCTCCTCCAGCCTTTCCATGGTATCCACCAGCTTCTGTGCATCCTCCCTGTCAACCTCCACACCAAATTTTTCTTTGCCCTTTTTGATGGCATTTATCATGCCCTCTTCGGACTTCAGGGCGTCATCTTGTACCAGTTCTTTCAAAAAGGAAAAAATCTCCCCTGCGGCCTGGGAATCCACATGGCCAAAAACCGCCGATAGCTGCTCCTTTGCCTGGCTGATAATATCCCCTGCCCCCTTACCGGAAGGCTCCGTCCCCTGGGCCTGGAGCCCCAGAGGCAAAAGCCACACTGCCAGAAACAGTACCAGCAGCGCTGCCAAAACTTTACTTTTCATCCGCCTCACCTCATTTAAGCTGATATTCCTTCACCCGTTCCATAATCCATGGATAAAGCTCTTCATATACCTCATATTTATTTTTCTCATTCAGCAGTTCATGCCTTCCCCGGGGGTAAAGCTTTATGGAAATATGCTCCATGCCTGCGGCGGCGAAATCATTATATGCCTTCCTGACACCTTCCCCATAGCTGCCCACCGGGTCTTCTTCCCCTGCAATGAAATGTACCGGGAGCTTGGAGGGCATAGCCCTTAAATTCTCCCTGTTGTTCAGGCGGTCAAGAAGCGCAAACAAGGTCCTGAACCCATTGACAGTAAAGGTAAAGCCGCATAAATCGTCCTTCAGGTAACTATCCACTACTTTTTCATCGGTGCAGAGCCAGTCAAAAGGCGTGCGGGCCTGTGGTATCTTTTTATTGTATGAGCCAAAGGCAAGCCGGTCTATGAGCTTTGCCTTGTGCTTCTGTCCCAGGAACACTCCCTGGCAGGCGGCGATAAGCTTGCACAGCTTCACCAGGCCCCAGGGCTGGGAGCCGGTGCCACAGATGATGGCTCCCTGAATGCCTGTGCCATAACGGAAAAGATAGTTGCGCAGGATAAAGGAACCCATGCTGTGGCCCAGGATCACATATGGCACCCCGGGATATTCTTCCTGGGTCATTTTTTTCAGGCGGTGCACGTCCCGCACCACCACAGTGGCAGGATCCTGTTCACAAAAGTACCCATAGGTACCGTCATTTCCCACGCTCTTCCCATGCCCCAGATGGTCGTCCCCGGTTACCAGCACCCCCTTCTCCCCCAGATACTGGGCAAGGGGCCCGTAGCGCCCAATATATTCCGCCATGCCGTGGATCACCTGGACAATACAGACTACCTTTCCCTCCGGGATCCACCTGATGGCATGGATTTTTGACCTGCCATCCCTGGAATCAAATGTAAATTCTTCTTTTTTTACCATTGTAACCTCCCATTTTATCCGTTGCATTTAAACATGCCTGAAAATTGCTCCCCCATTTTCCCAAACATGTTTCCCTAAATATGCTAACAGATCTCCGCCCCCGAAGGCATCTCCTTTTCAGGCGTAAGGAGCGCCAGGTTCCCCTCCTGGTCCTCCGCGCAAAGCAGCATCCCTTCCGAGAGCACTCCCGCCATTTTGGCAGGCTTTAAATTCATCAGCACCATAACCTTCTTCCCTACCATCTCCTCCGCACGGTAGTGCTGTTTGATGCCTGAGACAATCTGTTTCACCTGGCTGCCTACACGCACTTTGGAGCAAAGCAGCTTTTTGGACTTGGGCACTTCTTCGCAGGCGATGATCTCCCCTACCTGGAACTGCATTTTATCAAACATTTCATATGTGATTTCTTCCTTGGGTTCTATGTCGGTTCCCTGGGAGGCCTCTTCTTCCTGTCCCTTTCCTTCTTCCCCTCCATGGCTTCTTTGGGCAAACATTGCCTCCGCCTTTTCCACTACTTCCTTTACATCCAGCCTGGCAAAAAGAATTTCCGGCTGCTGCGTCACCTGGGTTCCCGACGGATACAGCCCAAAGGCCCCAAGCTGGCCAAAGCCCCTGATTTCCCCATGAAGCTGCTCCCCGATTTTTTTGGCCGTGGCAGGCATAAAAGGCTCCAGCAAGGAAGCGCCAATCAATATTCCCTCCACCAGATTATAGAGCACTGTGGAAAGACGGTCCTTTTTTTCTTCCTCTTTGGCCAGTACCCAGGGCTGGGTTTCATCAATATACTTATTGCAGCGTTTAAACAGGGCAAAAATTTCCGTCAGCGCATCCGCCACCCGCAGCCCTTCCATTTTTTCCAGTACTTTCCCATAAGTCTCTGTGGCCGTTTTTTTCAGGTCCTCATCCACCGCCTCCTGGCAGCCCTTATCTGCCACAACGCCGCCAAAGTATTTATTGCTCATGGATACGGTCCTGTTTACCAGATTGCCCAGAGTGTTTGCCAGGTCTGAATTGATCCTTTCCACCAGCAGCTCCCAGGAAATGGTCCCGTCATTCTCAAAGGGCATTTCATGCAGTACAAAATAGCGCACGGCATCCACCCCAAAGAAATCCACCAGGTCATCGGCATAAATCACATTTCCCTTGGATTTGCTCATCTTGCCGTCCCCCTGCAAAAGCCAGGGATGGCCGAATACCTGTTTGGGTAACGGTTCCCCTAACGCCATCAGGAATATGGGCCAGTAAATAGTGTGGAAACGGATGATATCCTTTCCGATCAGGTGCAGGTCAGCAGGCCACAGTTTCTGGTACTCACCGGAGCTTTCTCCCCCACAGTCATAGCCGATGCCCGTGATATAGTTGGTCAGCGCGTCCAGCCACACATAGACCACATGGCCCGGGTCAAAGTCCACCGGGATCCCCCATTGGAAGGAAGTCCTTGAAACACACAGGTCCTGGAGGCCTGGCAAAAGGAAATTATTCATCATTTCATTCTTACGCGATACCGGCTGAATAAATTCCGGATGGCTGTTAATATGTCCGATCAGTTTTTCAGCATATTTGCTCATCCTGAAAAAGTAGGCTTCTTCCTTGGCAGGCTTTACCTCCCTGCCGCAGTCAGGGCATCTGCCCTCCACAAGCTGGGATTCTGTCCAGAAGGATTCGCAGGGCGTACAGTACATGCCCTCATATGCCCCCTTATAAATATCCCCCTGGCTATATAACTTTTTGAATATTTTCTGCACCTGCTTTTCGTGGTAGCCGTCAGTGGTGCGCACAAAGCGGTCATATGAGGTATCCATCAGGTCCCACAGGCCTTTAATGGTCCCTGCCACATTATCCACATATTCCCTGGGGGTAATCCCCGCTTCCTTTGCCTTGAGCTCTATTTTCTGCCCATGCTCATCTGTCCCCGTCTGGAAATAAACGTCGTAGCCCTCCTTGCGCTTAAACCTGGCAATGCTGTCCGCCAGCACGATTTCGTAACTGTTGCCGATATGAGGCTTTCCCGAAGTGTAGGCGATCGCTGTTGTAATATAATATTTTCCCTTACTCATCATAAACCCTCCTTATTCAAGTCCCGCACCCGGCCTCCTGATGCCCTTTGCCGGCAGGACTGTCAGCAGCCGATAAAAAAACCACCTTCCATTTTACGACAGAAGATGGCTTGATTGTCGTGGCTTCACTTTTCATAAAATATAGTGTTAGCCTATCACAAACAATTTATGTTGTCAATTGCTTCCCTCTGTGGGAAAAGATTTTTCAGGCAATGCCTCCATCACAGGGCTGTACCTTATGCGTACCTTGATCCCCTGGCTGTAATTGCCAAAACCGGCGCCAAAGAGGGTCATCCCCCCTACATGGGCAGCATCCTCCCCCACCTCCATTTTCAGGCGGATAGGGCTTTTGTAATCAAGCTGCAGCGCCTGTGTGGTGATATCCGACTTTTTCAGCCCGTCCACAAAGGCGCCTTTCTTATTGATTACCAGCATCTTTAGCAGCCCATATTGGTTCCAGTTGGGGAACCACCAATCCGGGGTAAAGATTCCCCGCACATCCCCAAAATCCCCGGGGGATGTCCAGCTTCCCACCGCAACGTCATTTAGCAGAAACGTAATATCGGAAGGCCAGTCGTTATTCACCCCCGGCGCTTCGCTGGAAAGCTCCATGGTAAAGGTAATCTCATCAATTTTCTGGGCCGCGGGCAGTAAATTTGGAATCTGATATTCCACATAGCCCTTTGAAAACCACAAAATACCTGCCTGGATCCTGTCCGGATGGGAAAAATATCTGGGATCGTCGGCCTCCCCGATAAGGGATTTGGCGGTGGAAATCCCGCAGGTAGGGTATACTTTATAATCCATATACTGCCCCACAGGCACCTCCGCCTCATAAATGCCTGTATTGTCCCTTCCCTCTTCCGGCGCAATGTCCACCAAAATCCTTTCCTCCCTTACCCTGCATACCTTCTGGTTCCCATGCCCGGAGAAATCGGATATGACCTTGATCAGCCCTGCATCCTCCATCTTCTTGATATGGCTGGTAAGGGCGCCATTTGTGATATTTAAGCTGGCTGCAATTTCATTCATATTCATCTCTGTGTTTTTCAGCAGCAGCCGGATAATATTCACCCGCACCTCAGAACCCAGCGCTTTAAATAACTCTACCCCGTCCTCCAGGTTCTTTATGTATATCATCTTGCTTTTCTATTTCCCCGTTACCGCCGGCAAAGGGGCTTCCTCCCTGTTGCCGGAAACAATTCATTTATTACCACTTTTTATAAGGACACCGGTTCTTTTTTACTGCGGCCCTCAGCTCTACATAACAGCCGCAGGCCTGGCAGGTACCGGCCTCCAGATAATCACATTCCTTACAGGCGGCAAGCCTGCTTTGGTAGAGCTCCCCAGGCGTTTTCAGCTCCTGGTCCACCAATTCAATGTACCGGTGGAGCTGCCTTAAGTAGGCTTCCTCATCCATTTCCCGCAGCAGGCATTTATAGCAATGGCGCCTGTTTTCTTTTCCCTCCTGCATTTGTATCCCTTTCGCCTAACGGATATGCAGGCTGGCCACGCTATGGGCCGGGATGGTAAAGGAAATCCCCTCCTTTGTGGCAGCAATCCCCTCAAACGCCACTTCCTTCACCTTATCAGGTTCTTCAAAAGTATTGTGGGCATGGATTTCCCCTGTTAATATTCTCCCTGTAACTTCCCCGGGCCTGGGCTTCTTCTCCGCAAAAACAATCTCCACAGGATAGCTGTCGCTGGCGGAAAGGTTTGCCACAGTAACCAAAAGGCTCCCGTCCTCCTTTAAGGATACAGACTCCTGGATGGCAGGGCCGTCAAACCCTTCCCTGGTGATCCACCCATCCCCAATAACAGCGCTCTCCACAAGCTCCGCCCCCTGGTGTTCCCTGAACATATGGAACACATGGTAGGTAGGCGTGAGGACCATCTTCTCCCCCTCTGTGAGGATCACAGACTGAAGCACATTCACCATCTGGGCAATGCACGCCATCTTCACCCTGTCGCAGTGTTTGTTAAAGATATTCAGGTGAAGGGCCGCCACAAGGGCATCGCGGATGGTATTTTGCTGATACAAAAATCCCGGGTTGGTCCCCGGCTCCACATTATACCAGGTCCCCCATTCATCCACAATCAGGCCAATCTCTTTGCCCGGGTCATACTGGTCCAGCACTGCCCCATGCATGCCGATCAGTTCTTCCATATACAGCGCCTTGCCCATAGTACAGTACCAGGCTTCTTCATCAAAGTCCGTAGCGCTTCCTTTATCATCCCATCCCCCGGGATGTACATAATAATGAAGGGAAAGCCCTTCCATAAACCCATGGGCATTCCCGGGGCAAGGGCTTGCATAGCAGGTTTCCAGCACCTTCTTTGTCCAGTTTACATCGTCCACATTAGGCCCCCCACAGATTTTTTTGATGGGTTCCCCATTGCCATAACGGCGTATGTAAGTCTGGTAACGGCGGTAAAGGTTCCCGTAATACTCCGGGGTCATGTTGCCCCCGCAGCCCCAGTTTTCATTGCCTACCCCAAAATAATCCACCTTCCAGGGTTCTTCATGCCCATTCTTCCTGCGCAGGTCCGCCATGGGGGAAACGCCCTCAAAGGTCATATATTCCACCCATTCCGACATCTCCTGCACGGTGCCGCTTCCCACATTGCCGTTAATATAAGTCTTGCAGCCCAGCTGCCTGCACAGCTCAAAAAACTCATGGGTCCCAAAGCTGTTATCCTCCAGCACACCGCCCCAGTGGGTGTTGATCATCTTTTTACGGTTCTCCTTAGGCCCTATACCATCCTTCCAGTGGTATTCGTCCGCAAAACAGCCCCCTGGCCAGCGGAGCACCGGGATCCGGAGTTCCTTTAACGCCCCCACCACGTCACTGCGCATGCCGTTTTGGTTGGGAATGCCGGAATCTTCCTTTACATAAAGGCCCTCATATATGCATCTTCCCAGATGCTCCGAAAAATGGCCGTATATTTCCGGATGAATGCGGCCTTTTTTCTTTTTCTCATTAATATACAGTTTTACCATTGGGAATTCCTCCAAATCTTCCGAGGATTTTTCCATGCCCCCTCAAGGCATATCCTGTCCTCATCTTTTTTCATGATATGTTATTCCATCCCTTTTGTCAATGTCATTTTAGAACATTCTATAATATTTTAACCAATCCCAAACAACAACTTAAATTTTCCTTACAAACAGCTTGTAACCTCTCCCGGACTCTTCCACATCCCGCTCAAAGACAAATCCCAGTTTTGCCAAAAGACGCTGTGAAACCAGGTTCCCTTCTTTCACCATTGCCTGTACCTTATGGAACTCCAGTTGTTCCCTGGCATAGCGCAAAATTGCTGCGGCTACCTCATATCCATATCCCTGGCGCTGATGGAGAACGTCTATCACAAATCCCAGCTCCGGCGTATCATACCCCTCACGGACACTTAAGCCTGCGCGCCCGATTACTTCCCCGGTGTCCTTTAACAGCACTGTCCAAAGGCCATAGCCGTAAAACCCATAAATCTGGTCAATGTATGCCCTCATATATGCCTGCTCCTCTTCCCGCTTTGGGTATAAGTTTTCCATATAGAGGGTAATGGAAGGATGTTCATAGATTCTGTAAAACTCATCCACATCTTCCACCGTACTCTCCCGGACCTTCAGCCTGTCCGTCTCTAAAATATCCCAGGGCAGCCCCGCCAGCCTCTGGTAAGTTTCCTCATAAGACCGGTAGGCAAGCTGGAATACATCCTCCACCCCATACCGCGCCTTTGGTATATCCACCCCTTTGTTCTTCTCATGGTAAAGGACTACCACATATCTGCCCTCCCCTAAAAGGGAATGGATGATTTCCGGCTCGTCCGCAATGACCAGCGTGCCTTTCATATGGGCCACGCACACCGGGGGAATGCCTTCCGAATTCTTTGCAAGAAGCGCCTCCACCTGATAGGGCGCCACCTTTGCCTGTATCTCGCCTATACGTTCTGCCATAATTCCATAATAATAATCCGACAGCAAGAACAGGATGTATTTTATCATTGTAATGTCCTTCCGTTTCCTATAAAATAAATACGTTACTATTATAATACCTTATGGAGTAAATGAAAAGAAAGGAAATCAACTTATGGCTCAAAATCCAATTGTAACAATCACCATGGAAAACGGGGATATCATCAAAGCGGAGCTTTACCCTGAAATTGCCCCCATATCCGTAAATAACTTTATCAGCCTGGCCAAGAAGAATTTTTATGACGGGCTGATTTTCCACCGTGTCATCCGGGGATTTATGATCCAGGGCGGCGACCCGGAAGGCAGTGGCTGCGGAGGCCCCGGCTACAGCATCAAAGGGGAGTTTTCTTCAAACGGCGTGGAAAACAACCTTAAGCACACAGAAGGCGTCCTTTCCATGGCAAGGAGCATGGCTCCCGACTCAGCGGGCTCCCAGTTCTTTATCATGCACAAGAACGCGCCCCATTTAGACGGAGGCTATGCCGCTTTCGGCAAAGTGATTGAGGGCATGGAGGCCGTGGACCGCATTGCCGAAACAAATACCGACCGTTCCGACAGGCCCCTGGAAGACCAGAAAATGAAAACCGTTACCGTAGAATGTTTTGGCGTAGAATATCCGGAACCGGAGAAGCTTTGACCCTTCTGCCTCCGTTCATACTCTGTTCATATTTAATTTAAAAAAACTTAATTGCCATTACATTCTTTAGACATTTCTGTGCTCTATACTAACATCATACGATACAGCAGGGAACAAACAAACGACAGATTCAAGTATTTGATTTATTAATAACTTTTTCATAATAAATGCCAGGTAAGCTTATGTTTACCTGGCATCCTCCCTTTTGGGGCTATTGAAAGGATCCCCGCAGTGGAAGATATCGGGGAATTTATAAGGATACCGCCACTTTTCCGCATACAAAAAGGAACTGCCAAAAGGCAGTTCCTTTTTGTTCCCTGTTCTCAGGCTTTGTCCACGGAACCGAAAATTTCCATTTTCTCCTTAACAGTAGCCTTAATCGCCTCAAAACCAGGAGCAAGAAGTTTACGGGGGTCAAATCCTTTTCCTTCCAAATCCTTGCCTGCTTCAATGTACTTCCGGGTAGCTGCTGCAAAAGACAGCTGGCACTCTGTATTTACGTTGATCTTTGCAACGCCCAGGGAAATCGCCTTCTGGATCATTTCTGTAGGGATGCCTGTGCCGCCATGAAGAACCAGGGGCATGTCTCCTGTAAGCTGCTGTACAGCGTCAAGGGTCTCAAAGGATAATCCCTTCCAGTTTGCAGGGTATTTGCCATGGATATTGCCAATGCCTGCTGCCAGGAAATCAACGCCCAGGTCTGCAATCGCCTTGCATTCATTGGGATCTGCACACTCTCCCATACCTACTACGCCGTCTTCCTCGCCGCCGATTGAGCCAACCTCTGCCTCAATGGAGATTCCCTTCTCATGGGCTGCCGCAACCAGCTCTTTGGTCTTAGCCACATTTTCCTCAATGGGATAGTGGGAGCCGTCAAACATTACGGAAGAGAAGCCTGCTTCAATGCACTTATAGCAGTGGTCATAGCTGCCGTGGTCTAAGTGGAGGGCTACCGGCACTGTGATATTCTGGTCCTTGATCAGGCCCTTTACCATGCCTACTACCACATCGTAGCCGCCCATGTACTTCCCTGCGCCTTCAGATACGCCAAGGATGACCGGTGAATTGTTTTCCTGGGCGGTCAGGAGAATAGCCTTTGTCCACTCAAGATTGTTAATGTTAAACTGGCCTACTGCATAATGGCCTGCTTTTGCTTTTTGAAGCATTTCTGTAGCTGAAACTAACATCTTATTTACCTCCGTTAAAATAATAACATTCTCGCCTTTTCTTATTATAACCTATCCCACAAAAAAATGGAATACAAATTAATCATATTTCCCAACTTTCTCCCCCTCGGTTACTGGCCCCACTGTTCCTGGTTCCCTTCCCCCTTACGGCACCCGGATGTTCAGTGCCTGCTTCTGGTTGCAGATCCTCACTTCCCTGTGCCTGCCGCCAAATTCCCCGTCCAGGGTCCAGGCCACCTCCTCCGGGGATGTAAGCTTCAGGCAGGAAGCCTTAAAGCAATACATACAATCGGTATTAATATTCCGGTTCAGCAAAGCTGCCATGATCAGGTTCAGCTCCATGGGGCTGGCTGGCTTTTTGATCAGGGTCACTTCAAACTCCCCATCGTCCAACTGGACAAAATTTCCGGTAATACGTTTAAACCCTCCCACGGAAGTAGAGTTGGTAACCATACCGAACAGAAATTCCCCTTCCACCGCCAGCTCTTCACACTCCACCCTAAGCCTGTAAGACTTTACCTGGGAGAGCCTGCGCATCCCCTCCAGGATATACGCCATGTGCCCCAGCACATTCTTGGCATCCTGGGGCGTCTCATAGGAAACATCCGTAAAAATCCCAAAGGCGGCAATATAAACGAAAGTATCATCGTTAAAAGCACCGATATCACAGGCAAACTCCCGTCCCACAGCAGCCGTCTGGGCGGCAATCAGCATATCCTTGGGTATGTGGAGGCTGTTGGCAAAATCATTAGTGCTTCCCGCAGGCACATACCCCACCGGAAGCCTCTCCCCGCACTGCATCATTCCCGTGACCACTTCATCCAGGGTACCATCCCCCCCGCTGCACACCACCAGGTCAAAATACCCCTTCCTGCGCTCCTTTACCGCCAGAAGCCCATCCCCTTTGGCCTGGGTGGGGTAAGCCGTCACCTCATACCCTGTCTTGGTAAAAATATCAATGATATCCAGAAGATAGTTCCTGATTTTCGCCTTACCTGCTTTGGGATTGTAAATAAACAGCATTTTTTTCTTTTCCATAGCCATCCTCCCCGGTGTCCCTCCCTCTTCCTGCAAATTTCCCGGCAAAAAGAGCAAAGCCCCCGCTTTGCTCTTTTGCATTTCCTACCCGTCCACTATTTGTTGCCGCTTAAATATTCCTCAATATTCTGCACTGCTTCCTGTTCGTCTTTTCCGTCAGCAATCACGGTAACCGACTCCCCCGTACCCAAAGCAAGGCTCATCATTCCCATAATACTCTTTGCGTTTACCTTCCTGCCTTCTGCCTGAATATAGACAGAACTCTCATGCTGGCTTGCCACTTGCACCAGCATGGCCACCGGCCTTGCCTCAAGGCCTCCGTTAAGCTGGATTTTAACAGATTTCTCAATCATAATAACTCCTCCTTCATCCCTTAATCTTCTCAGCCATTTCACTGAGCTTCCGCAATCTATGATTTACACCGGATTTACCTACCGGTGGATTAAGGTACCCGCCCAATTCCAAAAGGGAACTTTCCGGATGCTCCAGCCTGATTTCTGCCATCTGCCTTAAAGCGTCAGGCAAGTTAGACAAACCATAATGCTTTTGCAGAAGAAGAATATCCTCTATCTGCTTGTTTGCAGCGTTGACTGTTTTCGTAATGTTTGCTGCTTCGCAGTTCACCTGCCTGTTAATAGAATTACGTACCTCTTTCTCAACCCGTAAATTCTCCAGCAGCATCAGCGACTGATGGGCACCCATTACGTTTAAAAGATCTACAATTCCCGCGCCTTCTTTTAAGTACACTACATAGTATTTCTTTCTTCTGACTATTTTTGCTTCAATCTCAAAACTGCATACAGCCTGCCGGATCTGCAGAGCCTGCACTTCGTATTCACATACAAATTCCAGATGGTATCCTTTTCTCGGGTCGCTCATAGAACCTAGGCACAAAAAAGCTCCTCGTAAAAATGCCCGCCTGCAACAGCTGTTTTTGATGAGGATGGGATTAGCTTCCTCTGAAAGCCGGTGCACCGCACCGTTTTCATCTAGAATCTTAACAGCCTGCAGGATTTTCACAACATTAACATTTATAATAAATGTTTTTTCCAATAATGTAAAGTATTTTCTGGCGGCGAATGGATTTTCGGAAAAAATTACCGCATTTTCCAGCCCCGGCCCTCCCCTCTCCACCTTACAGCCTAAGTGGATAATGGCGGCCAGCTCCGCAAGCTGGCAATGCCTGGGGCCGGAAACCACCTTTTCCAGCTCTTCCTTTACGTCTGATGAAAATGACATCTTTGCTCCACATCCTCTGCCTATATGCCTTGTCCGATATCACGGTGGGCAATGTTCACTCCATACCCGCTTTCCTTTTTCAGGCATTCGTACAGCTTGTTCGCCAGGGTTACGCTCCTGTGCTTCCCGCCAGTACAGCCTATTCCTATTACTAATTGATATTTTCCTTCTTTTATGTAATTGGGCATCAGGAAGGTTGCCATATCCGTCAGCTTTTCAATAAAAACATGTGCTTCCGGAAAACCCATGACATATTCCTGAACTTCCTTATCATTACCAGTTTTATGCTTCAGTTCGTCAATATAGAACGGATTTGGCAAAAACCTTACGTCAAAAACCAAATCCGCATCCGCCGGGATCCCATACTTAAACCCAAAGGATAAAATCGTCACGATGAGATTGTGGTATTCTTCATTCTGTACAAAAATACGGTCCAGCTCTTCTTTTAACTCCCTTGTCAGAAGATTGGAGGTATCAATCACATAGTCCGACTTCATCCTGATATTGTTTAAAATAATCCGTTCCCTTTTAATACCATCCTCTATCCTCCCGCCGGGAGAAAGAGGATGGATCCTTCTGGTTTCCTTATACCGTTTCAGCAAGACCCCGTCGTTTGCCTCCATAAAAAGGATTTCAAACACATAACCGCTCTCTTTCAGGTCTTCTAAGACTTTCTGTACATCCTCAAATGCCTGGTTGGCGCGCACATCCAGCCCCAGGGCGACTTTTTTTACCTCGCCGCCGGGTGTGGCAATCAGTTCAACGAACTTTTTGATCAGCGGTACCGGAAGATTATCCACACAGTAAAACCCGGCGTCCTCCAGCATCCGGAGGGCCGTGCTTTTCCCGCCGCCGCTCATGCCCGTTACTACCACAAACCGCATATTGTACCTCCTCAAAAATCTCCCAGAAAAATCACTTCTGTTTCCAGGGTAACTTTGAATTTCTCCTTCACTCTTTCCTTGACATCTTTAATCACACAGGCAATGTCGGCGGCAGTGGCGTCCCCTGTATTAACCACAAAACCGCAGTGCTTTTCAGACACCTGGGCACCCCCTACACGGTAGCCGCCCATTCCGGCCTCCATAATCAGCTTCCCTGCAAAGTATCCTTCCGGCCTTTTGAAGGTGCTGCCTGCGCTGGGAAATTCCAGGGGTTGCTTTTCCCTTCTCTTTCCCGCCAGCTCATCCATCTTTCCCCGGATTTCCTCCTGTTCCCCCGGCTTTAAGTCCAGCGCCACTTCCAGCACTACAAATGGCCTGTCTTTGATAACGCTGGTGCGGTAACCGAACTCCATACACGCCCTGTCCAGCTCCAGGATTTCTCCCTGCCCATCCATGACAGTCACCAGTGACGCCACCTGCTTCATTTCCCCGCCATAGGCACCGGCATTCATTACCACGCCGCCGCCTATGGTGCCGGGAATGCCAGAGGCAAATTCCAGCCCGGAAAGTCCCTTTTCCCAGGCGTATTTGGCCGCCGCCGCCAGGGTTGCCCCTGCCCCAGCCCTGATCCGTTCTCCTTCCGCCCGGAGGGCGCCCATTTTGTTCCCGATCTGCAGCACAACCCCTCTGTAGCCTTTGTCCCCAACTAAAAGATTGCTCCCGTTTCCCAAAATAAAGTAGGGGATCTCAACTTTTTTAAAATAAGGGATTAATTTTTTCAGTTGCCCTGCCCCGCCGATTCTCAGAAAGCACATGGCCTCCCCTCCTACCCGGAAGGTGGTGTGCTTGTGCATGGGCTCATTTAACAGAATATCTTCTTCCGGCACATAAGTACGAATAAACTTATAAATATAGGAATTAATCTCCACGTTTTCCTTTCCATGCCCGCTGCAGTTTCCATCTGCAATGCCGCACTTGCCCGTATTTTTTATTCAACATCCAATACCAGCCTGGCAGCCCCATAAATGCCTGCGTCATTTCCCAAAGTTGCAAGGACAAACTTTACATTCCCGCTTCCGCTAAACACAGTTTGGTCAAAGTGGGGTTTGATATAATCTATTAAAATCTCTCCCGCCTTGGACACGCCGCCGCCGATAACAATGGTATCGGGATTTACCACACCGGCGATAACCGCCAGCCCGTCTCCTAAGTACTTTCCGAATTCTTCCGCTACCTCCATGGCAAGCCCATCCTTTTGTTTTACCGCATCAAAGACGGTTTTGGCGGAAACCTCCCCCTGGCGGAGCAGGCTGTCTTTGCTGCTGGCAGCAAGTTTTTGCTTTGCCAGCCTTGTAATGCCTGTGGCGGATGCAAACTGTTCCAGGCACCCGGTATTGCCGCAGTTGCAGGGTTGCGTTTCCTGGTCACTTACATGGATATGCCCGATTTCCCCGCCGGCACCCACAACCCCTGTTAGGGCCTTTCCTCCGGTGATAATCCCTCCGCCTACGCCGGTTCCCAGGGTCACCATAATCAGGTCTTTACTTCCTTTGCCGCTGCCCATCCACATCTCCCCAAGGGCAGCCACATTGGCGTCGTTTCCTGCCATCACCGGCAGCCCCAGCAGCCCTGACAGGGTTTCCTTGATACTGAATGTCCCCCAGCCAAGGTTAACCGCCACGTAAACCACACCCTTGCTGTCAATAGGGCCGGGTGCGCCAAGGCCCACTCCCGCCACATCCTCCTTTGCGATTTTCCGCTCTTCCATCTTCTTTTGGATGCTTTCCGCCACATCCGGCAGAATTTTTTCACCCTTATCCTCTGTCCTGGTGGGTATCTCCCATTTTTCAAGAAGTTCTCCCCCCACATTAAAGAAACCGAGTTTTACCGTAGTCCCGCCTACGTCCACTCCAAAAACATATTGCTTCATCTTAAGGCCCTCCCTTTATCTTTATTACGGTTTTCTGTATTTATTCCTCCTAGGAACTGCCAGCAAATAACTTGCGGCGGCCGCCGCCTTAGATTATTTATGGGCTGCCCCTTAGTCTTCATCCTCATCCCGCCTTCTGGTAAGGGATTCCTGCACCCTTCTGTAAAGCTCCTGGGCGGCGTTATAGCCCATCTTTTTCTGCCGGTGGTTAATAGCTGCGGATTCGCAGATAATGGCAAGGTTGCGCCCGGGACGCATGGGGATACTGTGGTAGACCACTTTATTTCCCAGATATTCCGTGTATTCTTCCTCCAGGCCCAGCCTGTCATACTCTTTTTCCTTATTCCACTCTTCCAGGCGGATAACCAGGTCAATGTTCTGGGTATCCTTGACACTGGAAACACCAAACAAGGTCTTCACGTCCACAATGCCAATACCCCGCAGTTCAATAAAGTGCTTGGTAATATCCGGCGCAGACCCCACCAGGGTATCGTCGCTTACCTTCCTGATCTCCACCGCGTCGTCCGTCACCAGCCGGTGCCCTCTTTTGATCAGTTCCAGCGCTGCCTCGGATTTGCCAATGCCGCTCTCCCCTGTGATCAGGACTCCCTCCCCGTAAACGTCCACAAGAACCCCATGGACAGAAATACAGGGGGCCAGCTTCACATTCAGCCAGCGGATAATCTCCGCCATAAAAGCTGAGGTTGCTTTCTTGCTCATTAAAAGCGGCACATGGTTTTCCATGGCAATTTTCATAAACAGTTCATCCGGCTTCAGTTCCCGGCAAAAAACAATCGCAGGGATTTCGCATGAAAGGAACCTGGCATAAATTTCCTCCTGCCGTTCCCTTGGCAGCCCCTGCATATAGGTATATTCCACAAAGCCGATCACCTGCAGCCTCACTGCTTCAAAGTGCTCAAAATAGCCCGCCATCTGAAGGGCCGGCCTGTTAATATCCGGCTGGGTGATCTTAATTTTGGAAATATCCAGGTCAGGGGTCAGATTTTCCAGTTTCATTTTTTCTATAATCTGCTCCAGTCTTACGCTCGCCATAGTACGCTCCTTTTCCGAATACCTGATTCCCAGGAAATTGTGGGAGTATTCTTAAGGCCATTGTAACATATACAGGGGATAATCTCAATAGTTGCCAAAGGTTGTGTTGCGGGGAAGAGAGTACCCCCGGCCATACATAAATTACTGGTTATCGCTATCCTGCCCATGGAAAAACCGGTAAATCTTCCTGGCTACAGACTCCGGTATTTCATCTACCCCTGCCAGGGTCTCTATTCCGGCGTTTTTCACTTCCTCTATGGATTTAAACCGCCGCATCAGGGCTTTTCTCCTGGACGGCCCTACCCCGGGGATTTCGTCCAGCACAGATTTTACCTGGGCTTTGGAGCGCAGGGACCTGTGGTATTCAATGGCAAACCGGTGGGCCTCGTCCTGCACCCGGGTGATCAGCTTAAACCCCTCGCTGGCCCTGTCAATGCCAATCTCCTGGTTGTCATAGTACAGCCCCCGGGTATTATGGTTATCATCTTTTACCATGCCGCACACCGGGATCGACAGGTGAAGCTCCTCCAGGACCTGGAGGGCTATGTTCACCTGCCCCTTCCCGCCGTCCATAAGGAGCAGGTCCGGGAATTTGGTGAAGCTTCCATATTCTTTTTCCATTTCCTTTTCTTCCAGTTCCTTCTGTTCCTCAAAACCATGCACAAAACGCCTGGTAAGGACTTCCTTCATACAGGCATAATCATCGGGGCCGGAAACCGTTTTGATTCGGAACTTTCTGTAATCGCTGCGTTTGGGCTTCCCTTTCTCAAAAACCACCATAGACCCCACATTGGCAAAGCCGCTGATGTTGGAAATATCAAAAGCCTCCATGCGGCCCACACCCGGCAGCCCCAAAAGGGAAGCGATCTCCTTTACCGCCCCGATAGTCCTCCCCTCCTCCCGGCGTATACGCTCTTTGTCCTGGGCAAGCACCAGGGCCGCATTCTTTGCCGCCAGCTCCACCAGCTTTTCCTTGGAACCGATTTTAGGTACTTTAATGTAAACCCTGCCTCCCCGCCTTTTGGCCAGATACTGTTCTATGACCTCCACATCTTCAATCTCCTCCTGGAGCATCAGTTCCCTGGGAATAAAAGGCGTCCCTGCGTAAAACTGTTTTACAAAGTCCAGAAGGATTTGCTTCCGGGGCGTTTCCGATACATGCTTCATATAAAAGTGCTCCCTGCCAATGAGTTTCCCGTCCCGTACAAAGAAAACCTGCACCACCGCCTCCCTGTCCTCCACCGCAAGGGCGATCACATCCTTATCTTCCCCGTCACTGTCCGTAATCTTCTGTTTGGAGGCAATCTGCCTGACGCTGTTGTATAAATCCCTGTACCGTATGGCTTCCTCAAATTCAAGGCTTTCTGAAGCCTGCTGCATTTTCTGTTCCAGCTCCTTTAAGGTATCCTGGTAGCTGCCGTTTAAAAAATCCAGGGCTTTTTTGACCCTTTCATGGTATTCTTCCTGGGTAATGTTCCCCTGGCAGGGCGCCAGGCATTGTTTAATGTGGTAATTCAGGCAGGCCCGGTCATTCCCGCACTCCTTGGGAAGATTTTTACTGCAGGTTCGGAGCTGGTAAAGCTTGTTGATCAGGTCAATGGTATCCTTCACTGCCGCCGCCCCTGTATAAGGGCCGAAATACTTGGAACGGTCCTTTTTCATCTGCCTGGAAAACAATACTCTGGGGTAGCTCTCCCCCATGGTAACCTTGATGTATGGGTAAGTTTTATCGTCTTTTAACAGGGTATTGTATTTGGGGCTGTGTTCCTTGATCAGATTATTTTCCAGCACCAGCGCCTCCAGCTCGGAATCCGTGATGATATACTCAAACCGGCTGATCAGCGTTACCATCTTGTCAATCTGGGGCCCCCTGCCTATATTTTTCCGAAAATAGGACCTCACCCGGCTGTGAAGGTTTACCGCCTTGCCCACATAGATAATATTGTCCTTTTCATCCCTCATAATATAAACTCCCGGACAATTAGGGAGCTTCTTCAGCTCTTCCTGAAAATCAAACATAATGTCCCCCCGGCTTGTTACCTCTGCATAGAGAAGGACATCATTATGATCTTGCTGCCCTCGTAATGATGTCCTTTTAGCTGACTGTATAAATTGTTACCTGTTGTATTTTATTAAAAATCCGAAGGGGCATTGGAAAAGCGTCCTGTGGCAGTGTCGCCCTTCGGCGCTTCATTTGCCGGCTCCTGGCGTTTTTCCAACTTCTCCCCCGCTTCCTTTTCCCCGGCAGTCTCTGTATCCTCCCCTGCCGCCTCCCCGCTTCCAGGTTCATGGGACGGATTTTCAGCAGGCTTTTGGGTGTTTTCCTCCTGTTCAGGTTCCGGCAGCCCTTTTTCCTTCCGGTAGATCTTCATAAATTCCTTACCGCTGATGGTTTCCTTCTCAATCAGGTGGGCTGCCAGCTTATCCATCACTTCCCGGTTGCCCGCCAGCATTTTCTTCGCTTCCTCGTAGCATTCCTTTAATGTTTCCATAACTTCCGTATCCACATCGGAAGCTGTCCTGTCGCTGCAGGTAAGCCGTGCGCCGCCGCCTAAGTACTCACTCTCCACTGTGGCAAGCCCCATCAGCCCAAAGCGCTTGCTCATGCCGAAACGGGTGACCATGTTGGTGGCTATATTGGTAGCCTGCTCAATGTCATTGGCAGCACCGGTGGTTACATTGCCAAATACGATTTCCTCCGCCGCCCGGCCCCCTAGCAGGCTTACCAGCCTGTCGTGAAGTTCTTCCTTGGTCTGGAGATATTTCTCTTCTTCCGGCACATGCATCACATACCCCAAAGCCCCCATGGTCCTGGGCACAATGGTAATCTTCTGCACCGGCTCGGAATTTTTCTGGAGGGCGCTGATAAGGGCATGCCCCACCTCATGATAGGATACGATTTTCCGCTCTTCCTTGCTCATGATGCGGTCTTTTTTCTCTTTGCCCACCAGGACCTGCTCCACCGCGTCAAACAAGTCCTTCTGGGACACATATTCCCTGCCGTGCTGCACTGCATTGATGGCCGCTTCATTTATCATATTCGCCAGGTCTGCCCCCACCGCCCCGCTGGTGGCAAGGGCAATGGCATCCAGGTCCACGCTTTCGTCCAGATGGACGTCCTTGGCGTGCACCTTAAGGATTTCCACCCTGCCCTTTAAATCCGGCTTATCCACAATGATCCGCCTGTCAAAACGCCCAGGCCTTAGAAGGGCTTTATCCAAAATCTCAGGACGGTTGGTGGCTCCCAGCACCAGAATTCCCTTAGAGGTATCAAAACCGTCCATCTCTGACAAAAGCTGGTTCAGGGTCTGTTCCCGCTCCTCGTTGCCTCCCCCATACTTATTGTCACGGCTGCGCCCGATGGCATCAATCTCATCAATGAAAATAATGCAGGGGGCGTTCTTGGTAGCCTCCTTGAACAGGTCCCTGACCCTGGATGCGCCCACGCCTACATACAGCTCAATAAAATCCGATCCGGACAGGGAGAAAAAGGGAACCTTTGCCTCCCCTGCCACTGCCTTGGCAAGCAGGGTCTTTCCTGTTCCAGGAGGCCCCACCAGCAACGCGCCTTTGGGAAGCTTGGCGCCGATTTTCACATACTTGCCGGGATTGTGGAGGAAATCCACAACCTCCTGTAAGGACTCCTTGGCTTCATCCTCCCCTGCCACATCCCGGAAGGTAATCCCGGTTTCCCGCTGCACATAAACCTTGGCGTTGCTCTTGCCCACCCCCATGGGGCCGCCGCCCCTGGACATTTTGCGGAACAAAAAGCTAAGAAGCACCCACATAAGGATAAAGGGGAACACATAGGAAAGCAAAAAGCCGATTACGGCACTGGTGCCGTCCGCCACCTGCCCCTTTACCTCCACATTATGTTCCAACAGCCTGCTTGTCAGGGTATCGTCGTCTTCGATTTTTCCTGTGTAATAGCTTACTGCAGGGTTTACCCCATATAAATACAAAATCGGGGACTGGGTGCTGCGTTCCGCCTTGGGCTGGATGTAAACCCTGTCCGTGCCGATAATGACGGACTGGACCTTATCCCCTTCCAGCATCTGGATAAATTCATTATAGGAAATTTCCTGCTCCGAATCTCCTGTAATCAGCTTTACAAAGGTGCTTACCAGAAGAAGGGATAAGAGCGCCGCTATCACAAACATAATGATATTCTGTTTCCTGGGATCCCTGCCGTTGCCCCCCGGGCCGCCGGAGCCGTTATTGCCCCCACGGTCAGAACCGTTGTTCCCTCCTGCGCCGCCGTCATATTTGTTTAAATTATTTTCACTCATTTAGCTACTCTTCCTTTTATTGTTGGTTCACTGGTCAGGCCTACTCCCAGCTTCTTAAAGGTCTTAATATCAACCTCTGAGAGCATGACAGATGTATGTACCTGACAGCCCTTTAATCCGGGAAGCTGTTCCAGCGCCTTTTTTGCATTCAGATCATTTAATGCCGATATGGAAAGGGCGATCAGCACTTCGTCTGTGTGGAGCCGGGGATTCTTCCCGCCTAAATACTTTGTTTTCAGCTCCTGTATCGGCTCAATGGCCAGGGGCGAGATCAGATGGGTGCCATGGGGGACTCCCCCAAGGGCTTTCAGGGCATTTAACAGCAGTGCCGCAGAAGCTCCCAGAAGGTCAGAGGTTTTGGATGTAATAATAGTGCCATCCCCCAGTTCAATGGCGGCAGTGGGGACTCCCAGTTCCTCTTCCCGCCTTTTTGCCGCTACCGTTACTTTCCTGCTGTCAGTGGTAATCTTTGCCTGCTTCATTAAAAGCTCTATCTTATATACTTCATTTTCCTTGGCTTTTCCCTTGATCACATCATTGGCCGCCTTATAGTACCGGCGGATAATCTCCATATAAGAGGCTTCCCTGCATACCTGGTCATCCACAATACAGTTGCCCGCCATATTCACCCCCATATCGGTGGGCGATTTATATGGGTTCTCCCCGTAAATCTCTTCAAAAATTGCATTCAGCACAGGAAAAATTTCTATATCCCGGTTGTAGTTAACCGTAGTTTCCCCATAAGCCTCCAGATGAAAGGGGTCGATCATGTTGATATCGTTTAAGTCCGCCGTAGCTGCCTCATAGGCCAGGTTCACCGGATGCTTCAGCGGGATATTCCAGATGGGAAAGGTTTCATACTTTGCGTACCCCGCCTTGATCCCCTTTTTATTGTCATGGTAAAGCTGGGATAAGCAGGTTGCCATCTTGCCGCTTCCCGGCCCCGGTGCAGTGACCACCACCAGGGGCCTGGTGGTTTCAATATATTCATTCCTGCCATACCCCTCGTCGCTTACGATCAGGGGTACATTGGAGGGGTAGCCGTCAATGGTATAATGCAGGTAGACCTTCACATTCTTTTTTTCCAGCCGCTCTTTAAAGTCACATGCCCTGGACTGCCCTGCGTAATGGGTCAGCACCACGCTTCCCACATAAAGCCCCCGGCTCTCAAATTCCCGCATCAGGCGCTGTACATCCTCATCATAGGTAATGCCCAGATCACCCCGCACTTTATTTTTTTCAATATCGGCGGCGTTGATAACAATAACAATCTCCGCCCGGTCAGAAAGGGTCATCAGCATACGCAGCTTACTGTCCGGCTCAAAGCCCGGCAAAACCCTGGAGGCATGGAAATCGTCAAAAAGCTTGCCCCCAAATTCAAGATATAATTTATCCCCGAATTTGTTGATTCTCTCCTCAATGTTTTTCGACTGCATCTTTAAGTACTTTTCATTGTCAAATCCCACTCTCATATGTTTTAGCCCATCCTCACCGAATATAATCTATCCCCATTTTCAAACATCAGGTTTTATTGTAGCACAACCTAATTAATTATTCCATAAAAAAGAAATGAACTAATATCAATTTTTTCTTAACTTTTCCCCCAATTGCCAGGCGGCAGGGAATGGGGCGTAAGGCAAAGTAAGGGGCTGCCGCAAATGCGGCAGCCCCTTACTACTTTTGGCCAGCTATTTGGAGATTACTGGAACAGCCTTGTGACCATTGAGTCCTGGTCCATCTGCTTTTTCAGCATCAGGTTCCGGTACTGGCCCAGCAGGTCTTCCTTCTTTTTCTCGGAAATCGCCTTGGGCATATCCAGATCCTCAATACGGCTTCTGGAGCTTAGCTGCTCCAGATAAGCAGACGTATTGTAATTATAGGTATGCTCCAGGCGGTTGGTGGATGCGCCCATATTGCTTCTTTGGGACATCACTTTCTCCAGTGCGCCGTCAATGGCTTTTAAGTCAAAATTGCCACTGGTCACATCAAAGTCCGCAATGCCCAGGGCCTCCAATGTGGCATTCCCCATCTGGATGGACATACCGGTACCGTCCGGGTTGGTTGCCAGATGCATATCCGCCATGCTTCCGTCGAGCAGCTTCTGTTCATTCAATGTAGTATTCTTTGCCAGTGACTGGATGCCTTCTTTTAACTGGTCAATTTCGCTCTGGAATGTAGCCCTGTCTGAATCAGAATACAGGCCATTCATAGACTTCACGCCCAGCTCACGGATCCTCTGCAGATAGTCCGTAATGCCATCCAGGGCACCGTCCGCCACATTTAACGCGCCAATTCCATCTTTGGCATTATCAGCGCCTACCCGGAGACCAGTCTCCTCCCGCTCTAACTTTTTGCCAATGGCCAGCCCTGCCGCATCGTCTGCTGCGGAATTAATCCTCTTTCCGCTGGAAATATGGGAGTATGTTTTATACATCCCATTGCTTACTGCCATAGTACTCATAGTTACACCTCCTTTACCCTGAATCTACTCTTATTATATATCATTTTACCACACGCCACAAATAAAATTTCTATAATCTGGCACTTTCTACATTTTCCTTAAACCACTGGTAGGCCAGCCTGGTCCCCTCCTCCAGTTCTACCTTATGCATCCAGCCCAGGCCATGCAGCTTGTCCACATTGGTAAGTTTCCGGGGAGTGCCATCGGGCATATCCCTGTTCCATACAATTTCCCCCTCATAGCCTACGGTTTTCCTGACCGTCTCCGCCAGCTCCCTGATGGTGACTTCCTTCCCGGTCCCGATATTCACATGCTGTTCACCGTCATAATTTTCCAGAAGGAACACACAGGCATCTGCCATATCGTCCACATAAAGGAATTCCCGCAGGGGCGTACCTGTCCCCCAAAGCTCCACGCTTAAAGCCCCATTCACCTTTGCCTCATGGAATTTACGTATCATCGCAGGCATTACGTGGGAACCTTCCAGGTCGTAATTGTCGTAAGGGCCGTAAAGATTCGTAGGCATACAACTGATAAAATTATCCCCATACTGTCTCTTATAAAACTTACACATCTGCATCCCGGCAATCTTGGCAATGGCATAGGCCTCGTTGGTCTCCTCCAAAGGCCCTGTCAGCAGGGCGTCCTCGGGAATGGGCTGGGGTGCCATCTTAGGGTAAATACAGGTACTGCCAAGAAAAAGCAGCTTTTTCACCTGGTATCTGTGGCTGCATTCGACCACGTTACATTGGATCTGCATATTTTCATAGGCAAAATCCGCAGGGGCGGTATTATTTGCATTAATGCCTCCCACCTTGGCTGCCGCAAGGACCACCACATCCGGCCTTTCCTTTTCGAAAAACTCCCTCACTGCCGCCTGGCTGGTCAAATCCAGTTCCCTGTGGGTCCTGCCGATTACATTACCATACCCTTTTTCTTTCAGGTTCCTTACAATAGCGCTCCCTACAAGCCCTCTGTGTCCCGCCACATAAATTTTATCTGTTTTTTCCATCTCCGTCACATTTCCTTTCTCTGTCCACACCCACTGCCTGCCCGCTCCAGTGGCCAGCGCCCCGTGCAGGTTTACTGGTGTATGACGTCTTTAAACCCCTCTTTTATTGTTTCCCCCCTGAAAATATCCTCCGCTTTCACTGGCGATGCCGGGAAATCCCGGTATCCTGTGCGGTCCCCCTGGGCCGGGTAATAAAACGTGTATCCATGGAGTTCATATGCTATCGTCTCAAAGCTGTCATAATCCTTCTGCCATAAAAGCTGCCCGCCCTGGGCGCTTTTGCCTACTTCTATCCCAAAAGCCGTCAGTTTATACGCTCCCAGGAGCACAAGCACTGCCGTATAAACCCTGAACCTGTCCAAGCGGGGGCTTATTCCCAGATACCCATAGCCCCACACAAGCACAGGGGCAAGCCACAAAAAGACACAGCCATACCGGAGCAAAGGGGCGCTTAAAAGCCAGAAGCAGAAGCAGGCCAGAAGGGTTCCCTGCACATGGAGCCAGTCCCCCATGTCTTTTCTTCTCTTTATCAGGGCATATATGACAAAGCCAAGATACAGTACCATTCCTCCCAGTGCCATGGCCAGAAATAATTGGCTGGTACTGTCAAGCCCCTTTATCCAGCCAGGAAGCCAGCTTCTTATGGGTTCCTCATATCTTCCCACGTCCCGGAGCCCCCTGCCCCATACCTGTATCTCCCTGGCGTCGTAATCCGCCACGCCTTTGGGGATTTTAAAATCAAAGGAAAACAGGTCTATTGCAGTAAAGGGATACACCAGCCACCCGGACAGGATTACGTTCCTTATAAGAAATGGGAGCAGGGCACCTGCCCCCAGTCCCAGGTATTTCAATATTTCCCCTATCCTTTTTTCCCTGGCCAGCATGGCCGCAGGCTTAAATGCCAGCAGCAGGATTAATGCGCCGGAAAGCTTAACCGTCACCGTCACCACCCCCAGCAGGCAAAGCAGGGCATAGGGAACCCAGGAATCCTCTTTGGCCTCAATCAGCCCCAGCCACCGGATCACAATATAAAACACCAGCAGCACCATAAAATAATCCGATGCCGGGGACACCATTTCGTCAAAAACCGTCAGCAGGTAATAAATCCCCATTATTCTTGCAAAGTCTGAAAGCCGGGGCCTTCTTACCCTGCCTTTCCCAAATGCCTCCCTGCAGGCCAGGGCCAGAAGGAAAGCAAGAAATCCTGCGCAGCAGTGGAAAGACTGGCCGCCCAGGAATGCCATGCTGTAGAGGGCGGAAAGGCAAAATGCCGCGCTGTTATAGGCCAGCCTGCTGTGCAGGTTCCCCAGCCCCGGCACCACCCCATATTCCTCCACCCACCGGATGCTCTGCCCATGGTAAAGCCCTGAATCATAGTGGATCAGCCCTGTGGATGTGCCGTAGGCAAAAAGCAAAAACAGTGCCAGGATTACCGCCGCCCCAGGGAGCGTGGCGGACAGCCTGATGGCATGGAAACTTCCCAGCAGCTCTTTCCTCCAAAACACCGCACACAATATACACAGAAGAACCAGCACCAGGTTCGCCAAAAGCCCAACCTTCCAGAAAATACTGAAAAGCTGGGCATAGACTGTCACCGCTCCTATTCCTGCATACAGGTAATCCGTCCCCCTCTCCCACCGGGGCTTTCCGCTGCCGGAAATGATCCTCAGGCACCCAAAGCCTGTAAGGTAACAGGTGATAAGCATATACAGCCAGATTACCACAACAGAGAGCATATCCTTAACCTCATTCTTCTTTTCCGTTATCCTTGGGGGCCTTCCCTGCCCGGTATTCGCTGCAGCCCATCCCGGCAACTTCCTTTAAATCTGAATCCATCATCATGGACACCAGGCCCTGGAAATTGACTTTGCGTTTCCAGCCCAAGTTTTTCTCCGCTTTGGCAGCATTTCCCCACAGGAACTCCACTTCTGCCGGGCGGTAAAATTCCGGGTTCACATCCACCAGCAGTTTTCCGCTCTCCTCATCAAAGCCCTTTTCATTGATGCCCGTGCCTTCCCACCGGATCCCAATCCCCAGTTCCTTAAAGGCAGCCTCCACAAATTCCCTTACGGTGTGGGTCTCGTTGGTGGCAAGCACATAATCGCCGGGGCCGTCCTGCTGGAGCATCATCCACATTCCTTCCACATAGTCACCGGCAAACCCCCAGTCCCGCTTGGCATTAAGGTTTCCCAAAGAGAGCTTGTCCTGCTTTCCGGCAATAATGCCTGCAATCGCCAGGGTAATCTTTCTTGTGACAAAGTTTTCCCCCCGCCTTGGAGATTCATGGTTAAACAAAATGCCGTTGCAGGCATACATATTGTAAGATTCCCGGTAATTAACAGTAATCCAGTAGGAATAGAGCTTTGCCGCCCCGTATGGGCTCTTCGGGTAAAAGGGCGTGGCCTCGCTTTGGGGCGCCGTTTCCGGCAGCCCGCCGAAAAGTTCCGAGGTGGACGCCTGGTAATACCTGCAGTTTCCGCCGTTTACACGGATTGCCTCTAACAGCTTCAGGGTACTTACCCCTGTTGCCTCCGCTGTATATTCCGGCACCTCAAAGGAAATCCCCACATGGGACTGGGCTGCCAGGTTATAAACCTCTGTCGGGCGGATCTCCGCTATCAGCCTCATAAGATTACTGGAATCCGTCATATCCGCAAAATGGAGGAAAAATTTAATTTTATGGTACTCCGAATTGATAATGTGGTCTATACGGGAAGTATTGCTGATACTGTGCCTCCTGACCAGGCCGTGTACCTCATACCCCTTCTCCAGCAGAAATTCCGCCAGATAAGAACCATCCTGCCCTGTAATGCCTGTTATTAATGCTATCTTCTGCATAACTGTCTCCTTATTATATTTTTACCTTTGTTATAGTATACACTATGTGCCCTATTCCATGCAATAACCCATATCAGATACCGTTTATGGCCACCGCTATGATAATTCCCAGTATGGCTCCCATGAGGACCTGTAAGGGCGTATGCCCCACCAGCTCCTTCAGTTTCGCCTCAGGGCTGATCTCATTTCCCATATTAAGAAAAATCTCCAGCATCTCATTTAAAACCCGCCCCTGTTTGCCGGTTTCCCTGCGCACGCCCATGGCGTCGTACATCACGATAATGGCCAGCATAACCGTTACGGCAAACTCAAAACTGCCGCCCCCATACTCCATCCCTGCCGCCGCTGCCATGGCACATACCGTGGAAGAATGGGAACTGGGCATCCCCCCGCTTCCTACCATCCTCTCCATCAGAAATTTTTTGTTGATGATGAAATGTATCAGAGTTTTCAATACCTGGGCGATCAGCCACCCAAGGGCGGCAGACACAAAAATCCTGTTTTGAAATACATCAGTGATAAAATCCATGCCCAACCTCATAAACTTTCTTAAATAACATCCGAAAAACTGCCACGACCTTTATTTTACCCTTTTATAGACTTTTAGACAAGCCATATATTTAACACATTTTTCTAGTGACGGCACAAAGGGCATATGCTATAATATTTACAGTATGGTTTGATTCCAGAAAGCGAGGAAACAGGATGAAAAGACTTAAAAATTTTTTTCTTGCTGCTTTGTCTTTATCTCTCTTACTATCCGGCTGCGGAAAGACCGGGCATCCGGCCATGGAACCGGTGTCCGGCCCTGCTGGGAATGCCACCCCGGAAAGCCCCGGTGCTGCTTCGTCAGAAACACCGCCTGGCCCGGGCATGGTAAAAAGCCGGCTCACCAATGAGTGGACAGATAAAGAGAACGCTAAAACCCGTCCTATCGCCGTGATGGTCCCCAATTCCAAAACTGCAAGCCACTACGGGCTTTCCAACGCCTCCGTCCTATATGAATGCAATGTGGAAGGAAGCATGACAAGGCTCATGGGGATATTTGACAACTGGCTCACCATGGAAAAGCTGGGCAATGTAAGGAGTGCCCGTGATTATTTTATTTATTGGTCCTTTGAATGGGATGCCATTTACCTTCATTATGGGGGTCCTTTTTACATAAACGATCTTCTGGCGCGGACTGATACCCAGAACGTGAACTGTATCGAATACGCCAGTGCCTCCTTCAGGGACAGTGCGAAAAATACAACCGATAATGCCTTTGTAAGCGGGGAGCGGATCAAAAACGCCGCCGCACACTATAATTATCCCTTAACCTACCGTGAGGGCTATTCTGACGAGGAGCATTTCCTGTTCGCCCCGGACAGCAGCCCTAATACCTTGGAACAGTACCCGGAGGCTATCCCTGCAGGCAAAGTTGATATGTCCCCTGCCTATCCTGTAACCAACTGTTACTTTGAATACAATGAGGCTACAGGGCTTTACGGCAGATACCAGCAGCTTTCCGGCGACAGCGAAGGCCCCCATATTGACCTTGCCAATAACCAGCAGCTTTCCTTTAAAAACCTGATTGTCCAGAATACCTATTTTGAAGTCCGGGACCAGAAGGGCTATCTTGCTTTCCAGTGCCATGACACTACCCGGGACGGCTGGTTCTTTACCAACGGGAAAGGCATCCATATTACCTGGGAAAAAACCGCCGACTACAGCGCCACCAGGTATTACGATGACAACGGGAACGAAATCAAATTAAATACCGGCAAAACTATGATCTGTATATTGGAAGATGGCGATACCTTTAAGGTAGACGGGAATACCATTGATGCCAACTGACCAAAAAGCCCTGGGAAAATTCCCCAGGGCTTTTTTATAGGCCAGCGGTATTATGCCAATGCCTCCCATCATTCCTTCACGCCGATGCCAAGCCTGTTGACTGCGGAAAAAATCGCACGGGCGGATGCACGGGTAATGTTGGAGCTGACGCCCACGCCATAAGTCACTTTTCCGCTGTCCGCATCCAGTAAATGGATATAGGCGGCAGCCTGGGAGTTGGAACCGCTCTGCAGGGCGTGTTCTTCATAGTCCAGCACCTTTATCCTGGCTTCAAGTTCCTGCTGGAGGCCTCTTTGTATGGCATCAATAGGGCCGTTGCCCACCGCCTCAAACCGTTTCTCCCTGCCCTGGTATGTGTAAAGCACTGTTACGCCAGTATCAAATTCAGACTGTACATGGTCGCTTAAATCGTCAACCCGCAGCTTGCGGAAGTGTACCGGCTCCTTTTGGTCCAGGTATTCCGCACGGAACGCCCCCATAATCTCCTCCGGGGAAACTTCTCCCTGTTTTTCGGAAATAAGCTGTATCACATTGGCAAACTCCCTGTGCATCCCCTTCGGCAGCTTAAAGCCAAAGTAAGTATCCATAATAAACGCCACGCCGCCTTTGCCTGACTGGGAATTGATCCGGACGATGGGCTCATACTCCCTTCCGATATCCGAAGGGTCAATAGGAAGATAGGGCACCTGCCAGTGGCTGCTCCCCCTCTCTTTCAGAGCCTTGACCCCCTTATTGATGGCATCCTGATGGGAGCCTGAAAAAGCGGTAAACACCAGCTTCCCTGCGTAAGGATGCCTTGGGTGGATGGGGATTTTGCAGCATCTTTCATATATTTCAATAATATCATTTACTTTTTCTATGTTCAGCTCCGGATTGATTCCCTGGGAAAACATATTATAGGCAATATTCAGTACATCCACATTGCCGGTGCGCTCCCCATTGCCAAAAAGGGTCCCCTCCACTCTCTGTGCCCCTGCCAATATTGCCAGCTCCGCCGATGCCACGCCGCAGCCTCTGTCATTATGGGGATGGACGCTTAGGATAATGGTTTCCCTGTCCTCAAAATGACGGTCCATCCATTCAATCTGGTCTGCATATACATTGGGGGTATTCATTTCCACTGTGGAAGGGAGATTAATAATCATGGGGTTTTCCTTATCCGGTCCCCATGCCCTCTGGACCGCAGTACAGATTTCAAGGGCAAAATCCAATTCCGTGCCGGTGAAACTTTCCGGTGAATATTCCAGTATAATCTTTCCCGGGAATTTTGCCGCCCGTTCCTTTACCATTAAGGTTCCCTTTACCGCAATATCAATGATCTCCTCCCGGCCCATGCCAAATACCACGTCCCTTTGCAGGGTGGAAGTGGAATTATAAATATGGACGATTGCCTGCTTGCATCCCTGGATGGCCTGGAATGTACGGTCAATCAGCTCCTCCCGGCACTGGGTAAGTACCTGGACACGCACATCCTCCGGGATCATCCGCCTGTCAATTAACTGGCGCAGAAAATCATATTCTATCTGGCTGGCGGCAGGAAAACCGATTTCAATTTCTTTAAAGCCAAGCTTCATAAGATACTGGAACATTTCTATTTTTTCAGTGACTACCATAGGGTCAATCAGCGCCTGATTGCCATCCCTTAAATCCACGCTGCACCAGATTGGCGCTTTTTCAATTTCTTTGCCCGGCCACTGCCTTTCCGGATAGTCCACCACCGGATTCTTTCTGTAACGCTTATAGTTTAACATATTTTCCCTCATTTCCGCACAAATTCCGCGTATCCGAAGTTTCTAACGGAAAGCCGATCCTAGCAAATGCGGGACCGGCTTCACTGTGCTTATTCTATTTTTGTAATTGGCTTCAGCGCCGTCCTTTATTCCCCCAAACCGTTTTCAATGGCTTTTACAAGCGTCCGGAGAGCCTCCCCCTCATCCTCTCCCTCACAGATAAATTCAATCTCATCGCCGCATTTGACACAGGCCCCTAAAACGCTGAGCACACTCTTAGCATTTGCAGTATTCCCTTTAAATACAAAGGTAATCAGTGATTTAAACTGCATCGCCTCCTTACACAGAATGCCAGCCGGTCTTAAGTGAAGACCTGTCGGGTTCTTAATTACCACCTTCTGGCTAACCATAACATATCCCTCCCATTTTTCTGCCCGATATCCCCTTAAATCTTTTGCTTTGTCCTCTGCCGCCATGGCATTCCCGCAGGCTTCCCCGAATCCCCATTTCCTACAGCATAATATTCGAAATCAGCTCTGCCAGTTGTTTTGCATCTTTTTCTATCATTTTCTGGTCTTTTCCCTCTATCATAACACGCACTAAGGGTTCTGTGCCGGATGGCCGGATCAGGACTCTCCCCTCCCCCGCAAATTTGTTGGTAAGCAGTTTAATCGCTTCCGCAATTTCGGGATACTCCATATAACGTTCTTTCTTATGGTTCGGCACCTTTGCATTTACAAGGGCCTGGGGGAGCACTTCCATAACCGAAGCAAGCTCTGACAGGGGTTTTTGGGTTTCCACCATAACCTTCAAAAGATGCAGGGCGCTTAAAAGCCCGTCGCCTGTGGTATTCTCCTTCAGGAAAATAATATGGCCTGACTGCTCCCCTCCAAGGCTGGCGTCAATTTCCTTCATCTTTTCAAGTACATACCGGTCCCCAACCTTTGTCTGTTCCACATGAATGCCGTTTTTTTCAGCCATAAGGAAAAATCCCAGGTTACTCATAACAGTGGCTACTATGGTATTTTTCGCCAGCTCGCCATTGTCCTTCATGTGGTTTCCTATTATGGCCATGATCTGGTCGCCGTCTACAACATTTCCCAGCTCATCCACCGCTAAAAGCCTGTCAGCATCCCCGTCAAAGGCAACGCCGATATTGGCCTTCTCGTACACCACCCTGGCCCGTAGTTCTTCCATATGGGTGGAACCGCAGTTTGCGTTAATGTTGGTGCCGTCAGGCATATTATGGATTGCCACAATATTGCCCCCGAGCTCACGCAGCGCCTCCACGGAGGTGTAATACGCTGCCCCCTCCGCGCAGTCCACCACAATCTTAAGGCCTGACAGGTCAACCTTTACAGACTGGATGGAATGGTTGATATACTCCTCCCTGGCATCCGTGCGGTATTTAATCTTTCCCACATTGGGCCCAATGGGGAAGCGGATGCCGTTCATTCCGTTTTTGATAATGGCTTCGATTTCGTCTTCCAGGGCATCCGGGAGCTTATAGCCCTCCCCGTCAAAAAACTTGATGCCGTTAAATTCCACAGGATTATGGGAAGCAGAAATCACTACCCCTGCATCCACTTTATATTTCCTGGTAAGGTATGCCACTGCCGGGGTGGGGATAACGCCTACATATACTGCATTGGCTCCCACGGAGCAGATTCCCGCCATCAGCGCATTTGCCAGCATATCCCCGGAAATTCTGGTATCACACCCTACCATGATAGTGGGCTTGTGCTTGTTTTCTTTGGTCAGTACATAAGCGCCTGCCTGCCCAAGCTGCATGGCAAGCAGCGGCGTCAATTCATCATTAGCCACCCCCCGTACACCATCTGTACCAAACAATCTGCTCATCCATAACCTCCATTCCTGCCCAACCTTACATTGGACGCCAAAACATTTTCTTTATTCCTCCCCTAACTCCTCCAGGTACAAAGTGGCCCTGGCCGGGTTGGGGATTGCCACTTCCTCCGGCAGGTTAAAGGCTACCTCCACCACATAGGTGCCAGGTTCTATTACCTCTATCCCCTGGCTACTAAACCACCCCTTAAGGTCTATAGTGCCGGTGATATTATCTGCCTGGAGCGCGGATAAGTCCTCGGAAAGCCCTACCACATTGATATCAATGCCGCCTTCCTCCTCTGAAAACTCCGCCCTGTAGCCTTCCGGAATATTGACCAGCCTGATCCTTTCTTCCGGTATCTCCATTCTTCTGGAGGCTTCTCCCTGGATACGCACTGTAACCGTCTGTGTTGCTTCCTCAGCATTGGCAAGGAATACCCCCTCCGGCAGGTAGGGACGGATATCTACTTCCGCCACATAGTCCTGCGTCATATCCGTAATATCCAGCACACCCTCCGGCACCTCTATGGAAGTGAGATTTCTCAGCGCCCCTGGCTTGCCCGCTACTGTCACGGCAGCGCCATTGCCTTCCACTTCACCGGTGCTGCGGTATCCCTGTGCCGGCTCACCGGTAACACTGAAATTAACCGGCACGGATGCTGTCTGCCAGATGCTCATCCTTACCCCTACTGTCTTGATATTCATGGTAATATGGTTTGACTCAAGATCCACCACCTGGTTCTCCCCATCATAGAGCCGGATCTCCGCATTGGTCACAATGTCGCTGCTAAGCCCGTCAATCTCCAGGTTAACGGAGGCCTTCGTCACTTTATCCACCACCGACTGGGGGCCGGATATCCTTACAAGATTCTGGTCTGTGGTGATATCACCCGGAATATAACCCGGCGCTACCTGCCCGGAGGTGGTGGCCTTTAAGCTTAATGCCTTGCTCTTTTTGTTTTCGATCTTCAGCTTCACCGTATCAATGCTGCCCTCAATGGTGTTAATCTGGTTGTAGGACACATTCGTAGTCAGCTTAATGGATATTGTATCAAGGCTGCTGATCTCGTTTACATCCGCAGTGGCAATGATATTTTCCGCCGTCAGCTCATTATTCACCGAACGGGGGGCTTTCACAGTTACCCTGCCAATCACATTGGTGCCCTCTATAAATTCATATACCCTGCCAGAATCCGTAATCAGGTCCGCATTCAGGAGGGTAACCGGAATATTATAGTAATAATCGGAAACCACCGGATTATTCATGCTGGTGACCACAAGCCAGAGTATCACCGCCAGAAGCACTGACGCCAGCTTTAGCCCAATATTGTTTGTCAGCTTATTTTTCAACTTTAGACCGCCCCTTCCACCAAATTCTTTTCCGGGGTTCTTCTTCCGGCTTATTCTGTATCTCCCTCAGCCGTTCTTTCAGATCCTCCCCGCTTAATCCCCGGGAGAGCGCCCCTTTGTAGGCTACGCTTATTTTGCCTGTTTCTTCAGATACAATAACCGTAAGGGAGTCCGTTGCCTCTGAAATACCTACCCCTGCCCTGTGCCGGGTCCCTAAATCCTTGCTGAGCATCATATTGTCCGAAAGGGGAAGGTAGCAGGTAGCAGAAGTCACCCTGTTTCCCCTGACGATCACAGCGCCGTCATGAAGGGGGGTATTGTGCTCGAATATATTAATCAGGAGCTGGCTTGTAATGATCCCGTCCACATCAATACCTGTCCTCTCATACTCTGCCAGGCTCTGCTCCTGCTCCACCACAATCAGCGCCCCTGTCTTCACCTTGCCCATCTCCACACAGGCTTTGGAAATCTCATTGATGGTCTTATCCGAAAATCTGCCCTCCACAGAATTTTTCCCCACATCAAAGGGCAGGAGGGAACTGATAATATTCTTTCTGCCAAGTTCATCCACTGCTTTGCGCAGCTCCGGCTGCAGGATTACTACCACTGCGATCACCCCTACGCTCAGCAGGTTATTTACAATCCAGAGTATGGTATTCATTTCAAAATAAGCGGCAATCAAAAGAAGCACTGCTATGAAAATAATACTCTTCAGCAGTGACCACGCCCTGGTGTCCTTAATCCACACCAGTATATTATATATGAGGAAGGAAAGAATCATTACCTCCACAATATCCGCCCATCTGACGCCGGATATCCGCGCCAGATATGTCTCTAAAACTTCAAATCCCTTTAACATCTGGTTTTCCCCATTATTAACTATTTTAATCCATACCCTCTGCTAAAGCCCGCCCTCTTTTACTGCTTCCTTGCCTGGCCGCCGGAATATTTCTTCTTGGCGGTATTGATCCGTTTCACGGTTTTGGAAGGCGTGGCAACTGTAATTTTCGGTACTGCCTTTACATAATAATAATATTCATCGTCTTCAAACTGTACTTTTTCTGCCCGGCTGTAATCTACATGAAAAGCAAAAAACTCCACCACCTTTGCGATAAGCACGGAGAATATGGAACCGATGATGATCCCTACAATAGAGACATTGATATCGAACATCAAATCCCCCACCAAAAGGGCCATCACATCTGTCAGCGCACCAGTGACGATGGCTATGGTCCATGCATGGTCAACGGACATTCTCCTGATCACATACACCACAATAATGGTCACCGCAAAGGCCCCGATTGTCAGCAGCATCTCTTTGTTGCCCAAAAAGCCGTCAATAATGAGCCGGAACTTGGTGGCCACCTCTTCTGTGTCCATGCCTGAAAAGGCAGTGGCGTTGTCCGCCACATAATTGACCAGATAGCCCGCCATGACACCGCAGCCTACGGAAATCCCGCTGGCAGGCGTCCCCAAAAGCCCCATGGAAAGGGGAATGGCATAGGGGATCTTCAGGGCAAAGGATATGGGTGTCAGCAAAACAACCAGTGCATCCTTCGGTGAAAACCTGAAATACAGCAGGAACATCACCAGGAAAAGCACAAGGGCCACAGCGGCGCACTCAATGGACAGGGCATACATATGGAGCACCGTAAATGCAGCCGCTGCAACAATGATGAAATTTACCGGCATGAAAGAACACATCAAAGCCACAATGAGCACGATGGAAATACTGTCCAGCCTGTGCATATAACCAATTTTTCCGTTAATCATCATCAGCGCAGCCAACGCCAGGACCAGCTTCATCAACGGCTTGATATAAACCTCATATCTGCCGATAAAATTTTTAATGTACTGTTTTGCAACAAGTAATGTTGTCATTTGGTCTTCCTCTTTATTTGTCATTCATTCCCGCCAATTTTTTCAGACTGGCGTAATAGTGCCGCAGGCTCTTTTTCGCCTTGCTGTAACGGCTGGCATACAGGACATAGGAGATTACCCCATAGGCCCCCACCGTACATAAATACAGCACCACTACATTTTTGCCGAAAGCAAACAGATCCATCTTATATACTTCCTGCATTAATTCCTCAAAATTATAAAAGATATAAACCGCGAACAATGCCAAAAAAGATATGGTAGCGGCAATTACCGACTTCAAAACCTGAAAACCGATAAAATCATTCCTGAAATAATTCAGGACTGAAATATCCTTTTTCCCTTCATTTGCCTCGTAAGAAGCCAGCCTGGTCATCAGAATGACCCTTTCTTCATTTATCATATTCTGTACCTTCTAATTCGTCATAATTGGGGCAGGCACACGCAAGGGGGCAATTTCCAGCCGTTAATTTTGAAGGAAACGCATTTTATCCCGGTCGCTCTTTTTCTGTTTCTCCGGTTCTTTGGCTTTTGCCGGGGCTACGGCATGCTTGAACCCGTTTAACATCTCTGTTTTGCATTTACTGCAAAAACGTCCCGCCTGGATCATGGAGCCGCACCCCTCACAGGGAAGGCGGATGGGTGAATCATCTGCAAACTGCAGACGCTCTTCCCGGATCCACTGGCGTATCTGGCCTGTCTCCACCTCGCAGGCCTCTGCCACCTCAGTAATATCCGCCCCATGGTTCTCCTGCACATATTTCTTTACTTCCTGGAATTTCGCCTCCTGGTCATCCTTACATCTGGGACAGATTATGGGACCCACAGCGTAGTTAAATATCCTGCCGCATTTCCTACAATTACGCACGTTCATAACCATACCTCCTGTTTTATGTTTCGCAGCTTCCCTGTCTTTTCTTTGTGCCCGGCAGGGCTCCGCCGCTTTTATATTCCTCTTCCGATAGCCAGTGCCATAAAGTATATTTGGGGGATGCCCGCCTCCCTGAGGGCCTGTGCCATGGAATCAACCGTGCTGCCTGTTGTATAAATATCATCTATAATTACAATCGTACTTAATTTTACATCATTTTGCCCCATTTTGAAAGCCCTTTTCAAATTATTTTGCCTTTCTGCATAACTTAAGTTTTTTAGGGGCATTGTATTCTTGTCCCTGTGCACCAAAGAGGTATTTACAGGGATTCCCGTATGCCTGGAAAGCTCCCTGGCAATCAATTCTGCCTGGTTATACCCCCGTTTCCTTTTTCTGGCAGGATGTATGGGGACCGGCACCAGGGCATCCGGCCTGATGGCATGCAGCCAGGAGCCCTTTCTTTCATACAGCTCTTTTCCGTAAAAAAGTGCATACTCCATCCTTCCCCCGTATTTGAAGCGGAAAATGGAATCCGCCATGCTGCCATAATCATAAAGGGCTGTTCCCTGTTGGTAAAAATGTTCCTTTTGGGTACAGTCCCCGCAGTACTCTTTTTCCTCTTTTTTAAGCTGCTTGCCGCATTTCATGCAGCAGGGTTCCTTGATATAACCAATCTTGCCCCTGCATCCCCGGCACACCGGCTCCCCGGGACTGTCTGTAATCCCGTCGCACACCGCACAGCGCCTGGGGAACAGGTAATCCAGTAAATGCGCCTTGCCCCTCATGCACCCTCCAGTCCCTGTATTTCCCTGATCCTCTCCTCCAGGCTGGTATAACGCCTGTTCTGCCTTTCATTCCGGATCATTTCCCCTACCGCCCTCCGGCTTCCCAAAATCGTAACACACTTTTTTGCCCGTGTCACCGCCGTGTAGAGCAGGTTTCTGTTAAAAAGCATCTGGGGGCCTGACAGCAGGGGAAGGATCACCGCAGGGTATTCGCTTCCCTGGGATTTGTGTATGGTTACCGCATAGGCCAGGTCAATTTCTTCCAGCCCCCCGAAAGGGTAGGTGATTCTTCTGTGTTCGTCATATTCTACCGTAAGGCTCCGGGCCGCCTCGTCAATTTCCTTTACAATGCCCGTGTCCCCGTTAAAAACGCCCATTCCCTTATCTATAGGTATGCCATAGCTGCTCACAATTTCCCAGGGCATCTGGTAATTATTTTTTATCTGCATGACTTTATCCCCTTCCCTGAAAAGCCGCTCCCCTGCCCTGCATTCTCTTTTCCCCGGTTCCGGCGGGTTCAGGTACTGTTGCAGGATACCATTTAAAACCTCCACCCCCAGGGTTCCCTTCCGCATAGGGGTAAGCACCTGAATATCATATGGCTCTGCCTTAACAAAGGGGGGGAGTTTTTCCCGGATAAGCTGTATCATATGCTTATAGATCACATTGGCGTCCCTTCTCTCCAGGAAAAAGAAATCCTGGCTTTTATTGTCCAGCTCAATTTCCTCTCCCCGGTTAATTTTGTGGGCGTTTACCACAATATCACTTTCCCCCGCCTGCCGGAATACCCGCTTTAGCATCACCACCGGAAAAGCGTTGCTTTCAATCAGGTCCCGGAGGACCTGCCCCGGCCCCACGCTGGGAAGCTGGTCCACATCCCCAACCAGCACCAGCCTGGTCCCCACACTGACTGCACTGAGCAGGGCTTTGAACAGATGGATGTCCACCATGGACATTTCATCAATGATCACCACGTCCGCCTCCAGGGGATTTTCCTCATTTCTCTCAAAATGTGCCCGTTTCCCCTCTTCCACTGCCCCATTGATTTCCAGCAGCCTGTGGACTGTCCGGGCTTCATAGCCAGTTGCCTCTGTCATCCTCTTAGCTGCCCTTCCGGTAGGCGCCCCCAGAAGAATATCCATCTCTTCCCCTTCAAAATATCGGATTATGGTATTTATGGTGGTGGTCTTTCCCGTTCCCGGCCCCCCGGAGAGAATCATCAGCCCGGATTTCACACTTTGCAGCACCGCCTTTTTCTGAAGCCCGTCCAGGGAAATGCCCTGTTCCCTTTCCAGGGACTGCAGCAGGGCTTTCACCTTTTCTTCCTCTTTGGGAACCAGCTCCTCCTCCAGGGAAAGATTCAGGTCATGGAGCATCTTCGCACAGTTCAGCTCTGCATAATAGTAAGAGGTGGCATAAACCCTGTTTTGTTCCCCATGCTTTTTGACCACAAGCTTTTTTTCCATGGCAAGGTTCATAAACTGGGGTTCCACTGCCTCCCGTTGGAGCCCCAACAGCCCTGCAGTCCGCTCCGCCAGGACATCCCCTGGCAGGTAAGTATGCCCCTGGGCGGAAGCCTCCATCAGCATATACAAAATGCCGCTCCTTATGCGGTAATCGGAATCCACACGGATGCCTGCCCTGGCGGCAATCTCATCGGCGGTTTTAAAGCCAATCCCCTCAATGTCCTCTGCCAGCCGGTAGGGATTCTCTTTCATGACGCCATACAGCCCCATGCCATATTTATTATAAATCTTTACAGACAAAGTATTGGATATGCCATACTGTTGCAAAAAGACAAAGGCCTCCCGCATTTCCTTTTTTTCTATTATCTGGGCGGCGATTTCTTTGGCCTTGCGCTGGCTGATGCCCTTGATCTCCGCCAGCCTCTCCGGCTCCTGTTCCATGATCCTGAAGGTATCTTCCCCGAATTTCTTTACAATCTTTGCTGCCAGGGATTCCCCAATCCCTTTGATTGCCCCCGATCCCAGATACCGGCAAATACTTTCCTCATTGTCCGGGACCACTACCCTGGCGCTTTCCACCTTAAGCTGGCTTCCATAGATAGGATGCTCCACAAAACTGCCCTGCAATTCCAATGTTTCCCCGGCTTCCACCGCCCGGAAATTTCCCACACAGACGACCTCTTCCCCCTTTGCCGTCAGTGATACCACCGCATAGCCATTTTCCTTGTTCTGGAAAATAATATGGTCAACGTAACCTGTGACTGTATCCAAAATGGATCCCTCCTGCCTGTAAAAAAGGCTGCCAGACAAAACGGTAAAACCCGTTTTTCAGCAGCCTTTATGTCTTTATCCAATATATTTGTATCCGGCAGCCGCCAAAAAGCCCTCTGAAGATTCCTCTGTCATTGCTTCTGGCCGCTTACCTATTATTATAAGCTATAGTTTTGCTTCATTTGCTCATACATCATCTGCGCAAGCCCCAGCCCCTGTTTTTCTGTAGAGGTTTCCGCCAGGTCCTGGATCACTTCGTCCCGGAAATAGGTAACCAGGTTATTGTTGGGGTTAACGCCGTCTTCGTCCTTAAAGCAGTCTACTGTCTTTTGCATTTCTTTAAATATCTGCTCTAAAAAATAGGATTCAAACTGCTTGCACACATCCAGCAGTTCCTCGTCGGAAGCCTGGGAGTAATCCTTGCCGTCAACTGACTCTTTTAATTTGGAAGCTGATGTATTCTGGCTTTGCAGATAATTTGTATAAGAGGATATTCCCCCTACGTCCATTCCCTTTCACCTGCCCTTTCCGTTAACGTTTCAGATTATTGGCTGTCTGCAGCATTTCGTCTGATGTGGTGATTGCCTTGGAGTTCATTTCATAAGCCCGCTGGGCGATGATTAGATTTACCATTTCATCTGCCACCTGCACATTGGAGCCTTCCAGGTAGCCCTGGATAATCTTACTCTTGACCACGTCTTCATTGGTCTCTTCATTTAAAGCAGGGCCGCTGGCACCCGAAACCGCCCACATGGTGTCCCCCTGCCTTACAAGCCCGCCAGGGTTATTAAACTGATACATGCCGATGACCATATCGTCCAAAGGCTGGGGATTGTTGTTGCCGTCCGGATAGCAGACAGTCCCATCCTCACTGATAGTTACCCTGTTGGCAATATATTCCCTCCCCAGGGTAATTGTCCTGCCCCTGGAGCTTAAAACCGGAAGCCCATCCTGGTTTGTGAGGATCAGCCCCCTGGTGCCGTTGGTCGCCCAGGTAAAATCACCGTTCCGGGTATAATATGTATTCCCGTCAGCGCCCCTTACAGCAAAGTATCCCTCCCCCTCAATGGCAAAGGAAGTATTGCTGTTAGATGCCAAAAGGCTCCCCTGGGTAAAAATGGAATTAATGGAGGAATTCCGCACACCAAGGCCTACCTGGGAAGTGGTGGGCTTGGGATCCCCGTTGGCTGTGGTGGTAGCCGTCTGCAATGTCTGGTATAACAAAGACTTAAACTGGGCTACCTGAGATTTATATCCCACTGTGTTAACATTTGCCAGGTTGTTCGCAATTGTGTCTACATTTGTCTGCTGGGCGTTCATGCCTGTCGCCGCGGACCATAAACTTCTAACCATAATCTGCCTCCTTATGATAATCTGCCAAGCTGGTTGGCTGCAATATCCAATGTCCCGTCATAGGTGGTAATCACCTTCTGGTTGCTTTCGTAAGAACGGGCTACCGTTATCATGTTCACCATTTCCGAAACCACCGAAATATTGGAGGTTTCCAGGTAACCGGAATATACCTGGGTGGTAATCTCCTCCGGGTCTTTCTCCTGTGCACCTTCTACCGGCTGGAAATAATTCTCCCCGAAACGTTCCAGATAATCATAATCCTCATAATCCATTACCTGTATTGTGGCAACGACTTCCCCGTCCTGGATAATCTCGCCGCTGCTGTTAATTTCTGAGGGGATGAGCGGGTTCAGCCTGATCGGCCTGCCGTCCACGTCCAGCACTGCGTCTCCCTCCTGGGTTACCAGCCTGCCCTGGCGGGTCAGGGTAAAGTTGCCGTCCCTGGTATATTTCGTTGATGTCTCCCCCGCCTTATCTGTATAGGAAATAGCAAAGAACCCGGAATCCGACAAAGCCAGGTCGTAAGTATTGCCTGTTTCTTTCATAGGCCCTATCGAAAAATCCGTATAGCCCTCCCCAATCTTTACGCCGGGATGGTTCCTTCCCAGACGCCTGGAAATGCGGCTCCCCTCTGAGCTGTCCTTTATTTTATAGGAAAAAATAGCGTCAAAGGACTGGCTGGTTGCGCCCTCCTTCTTAAACCCGTTGGTATTGGCATTGGCCAGGTTATTGGTAAGCACATCCATCCTGTGCTGCTCGTTAATCATGCCCGTATAGGCAGTATACAATCCTTTTACCATAAATACACCTTTCCTTTATCACATTTAATCATCCCGGTTGCCTGCCAGGAATTCCACATATTTGCCGGTACCTACCGCCACCGCCGTCATAGGGTCTTCCGCAGTCATGGTATTAATCCCTGTCCTCTCGGAAATCAGGTCTTCAAGCCCCCGCAGAAGGCTCCCGCCGCCTGTAAGCACGATTCCACGGTCTGCAATATCCGCTGCCAGTTCCGGGGGCGTCTTTTCCAGTACGCTGTGAATAGTTTCTATAATCTGGGCTGTGGCTTCCTTCAGCGCCTCCTCCGTTTCCTCTGACGAAACCTTCACTGTCTTGGGAAGGCCTGTCACCAGATTCCGTCCCCTTACATCCATATAATCCACTTCTGTACGCTTGAAAGCCGTCCCGATTTTAATTTTGATGTCCTCCGCTGTCCGCTCGCCGATCAGCAGGTTGTGCTTCTTGCGCATATATCTTACCAGGGCTTCATCAAAATCATCCCCTGCAATCTTGATGGAAGCGCTTACTACCGTACCGCCTAAAGAAATCACCGCAATATCCGAAGTACCGCCTCCGATATCCACAATCATATTTCCGCAGGGCTTGGAAATATCAATCCCTGCGCCGATGGCAGCCGCAATGGGTTCCTCAATAATGGACACATCCCTCGCCCCCGACTGCAGCGTAGCATCCTCCACCGCCTTTTTTTCCACCTCTGTAACACCGCTGGGTACACAGACTGCAATCCTGGGCTTCCGGAAAGTTTTCTTTCCCAGCGCTTTCTGGATAAAGTATTTCATCATCTGTTCGGTAACTTTATAATCTGAAATCACTCCCTGACGCAGGGGGCGCACTGCCACAATATTCCCCGGGGTCCGGCCCAGCATCAGCCTGGCATCTTCTCCAATGGCTTTAATCTTGTTGGTATCTCTATCAAAAGCTACAACAGAAGGTTCTTTTAGGACAACGCCCCTCCCTCTGATGTAAACTAATATGCTGGCGGTTCCCAGATCAATTCCCATGTCCGTGTACTGCATGATTTTACCCCTTTCTCGTCAACGAAACTAAAAATCTGTTTTCTATTTTAAATTATAAATCCCATAATCAGACACATATAGAACTATTATAACCCATAGACGAGCATTTTCAAAGAGGTTTCACAAAAAATTAATAAAAATGGACACAGCATTAAAAACGGCTCCGTCCGCTTCCGTGCTGCATCCATGCTTTGAGTATTTATCGGTACTTATCCAGATTTTCTTTATACTTTTTCAACATTTTTTTTACATACTGCCCGGTATAGGACCTGGGGTTTTCGGCAACCTCTTCCGGGATGCCGCTGGCAACTACCTCCCCTCCCCTGTCTCCTCCTTCCGGCCCCATATCGATTATATAGTCCGCCGTCTTGATCACATCCAGGTTATGCTCTATCACCACCACCGTATTGCCGCCATCCGCCAGCCTGTGCAGGATTTCCACCAGCTTATGCACATCCGCAAAATGGAGCCCTGTGGTAGGCTCATCCAATATATAAATGGTATTCCCCGTGCTGCGCCTGCTCAGCTCCGTGGCAAGCTTGATCCTCTGGGCTTCCCCGCCGGAGAGGGTGGTGGAAGGCTGCCCCAGCTTCACATAAGAAAGGCCTACGTCGTTGAGGGTTTCAATCTTCCGGCGGACAGAGGGGACGTTTTCAAAGAAGGGAACTGCTTCTTCCACTGTCATATCCAGCACATCGTAAATACTTTTCCCTTTATATTTTACATCCAGGGTTTCCCGGTTATAACGTTTCCCCCCACAGACCTCGCAGGGTACATACACATCCGGCAAAAAATGCATCTCTATCTTGATGATGCCGTCCCCGCCGCAGGCTTCGCAGCGCCCGCCCTTTACATTAAAGCTGAAGCGCCCCTTTTTGTACCCCTTCGCCTTGGCGTCCGGGGTTCCTGCAAATAAATCCCTGATCATATCAAAAACCCCTGTGTAGGTTGCCGGGTTAGAACGGGGGGTCCTTCCTATGGGGGACTGGTCGATGTTGATCACCTTGTCCAGCCCCTCAATGCCGGAAATGTTTCTGTGTTTCCCCGGGACCGTCCTTGCGCGGTTTAAATCCCTTGCCAGGCGTTTATATAAGATCTCGTTCACCAGGGAACTTTTTCCGGAACCGGAAACGCCTGTGACACAGGTCATCACACCTACCGGAATTTTTACAGAGATGCCCTTAAGGTTATTTTCCCTCGCCCCGGTAACTGCCAGCCAGCCCTTGGGCTGCCGCCGCTGGGTTGGGACCGGCACCTGCATTCTTCCGCTTAAATACTGGCCGGTGACGGATTCTGCCACCTCCATGATCTCCTGCGCGGTTCCCTGGGCAATCACCTTCCCCCCATGGGAGCCGGCTCCCGGCCCGATATCCACCACATGGTCTGCTTCCAGCATAGTGTCCTCGTCATGTTCCACCACAATCAGCGTATTGCCAAGATCCCGGAGGTTTTTCAGGGTATTGAGCAGCTTGTCATTGTCCCTCTGGTGCAGGCCAATGCTGGGCTCGTCCAGAATATAGCATACGCCCACCAGCCCGGAACCAATCTGGGTTGCCAGGCGGATGCGCTGGGCTTCCCCCCCGGAAAGGGTCCCTGTGGCCCTTGACAGGGAGAGGTATTCCAGCCCCACGTCAATGAGGAATCCCACCCTGGCATTGATTTCCTTCAGTACCTGGTTCCCGATTAGGAGCTGCTGGCTGGAAAGCTTCAATTCCCCAAGAAATGCGTACAGGTCCCTGACAGACATGGCGGTAATCTCATAAATATTTTTGTCCGAGACAGTAACCGCCAGGGATTCCTTCTTAAGCCTCATTCCCTTGCACTCCTTGCAGGGGGTGATCCGCATGAAGGTTTCATATTCCTGTTTGATGATATCAGAGCCGGTTTCCCGGTACTTCCGCTCCATATTTTTGATAAGACCCTCAAAGGCTACAGGATATACGCCCTCCCCTCTCTGTCCTTTATAATAAACCTGCACTTCCTTTCCTTCTGTGCCCTGGAGCAGCATCTGGAAAATATCCTCCGGCAAATCTCCCACCGGGGTATCCAGGCTGAATTGGTATTCTTTGGCCAGGGCCTGTAAAATGGCATTGGTAAAGCTCCCCGCCTCCCCGCTGGACTGCCAGCCCATTACCTGGATGGCCCCCTGGCTGATGCTTAGGGCCTTGTCCGGGATCATCAGCTCCGGGTCAAACTCCATCTTGTAGCCAAGCCCATAACACAGAGGGCAGGCACCAAAAGGGTTATTGAAGGAAAAGCTTCTCGGCTCAATCTCGCTGACGCTGATACCACAGTCCGGGCAGGCAAAGCTCTGGCTGAAATTAATGGTTTCCCCGCCTATCACATCCACCATCAAAAGCCCCTCCGCCAGGGAAAGCACATTCTCCACAGAATCTGTAAGGCGCCTCTCAATCCCCGGCTTTACCACCAGCCTGTCCACTACAATCTCTATATTATGCTTGATATTCTTGTCAAGCTTGATCTCCTCTGTTAATTCATACAAACTGCCGTCCACCCGCACACGTACATAGCCGCTTTTCTGCGCCCGGTCAAGGACCTTGGCATGTTCCCCCTTCCTGCCCCGCACCACCGGCGCAAGAAGCTGGATCTTAGTCCCTTCCGGCTGTTCCATGATCTGGTCCACCATCTGGTCCACGCTCTGCTTCTTAATTTCCCTTCCGCAGCCGGGGCAGTGGGGAATCCCTACCCTGGCATACAAAAGCCGGAAATAATCATAGATCTCCGTCACCGTCCCTACTGTGGAACGGGGATTTCTGTTGGTAGATTTCTGGTCAATGGAAATGGCCGGGGAAAGGCCTTCTATTTTTTCCACATTGGGCTTTTCCATCTGCCCAAGGAACTGCCTGGCATAGGAAGAAAGGGATTCCATATACCTTCTCTGCCCCTCTGCATAAATCGTGTCAAAAGCAAGGGAGGATTTTCCGGAGCCGGAAAGGCCGGTAAGGACCACCAGCTCATTTCTTGGGATATCCACGTCTAAATTTTTTAAGTTATGCTCGTTAGCCCCCCGTATTTTTATATACTCTCTGGGGCGCATCCTGGGAACCTCTACATGTTGGTCTGACAATTTCATTTGAAATAACCATGCCTTTCTCATTTATCTGTTTATTTTTTCTCATCGTCCAGTTCTTTCAGCTTCCGTTTCAGCTCCACCATCTTATCCCGCAGCTCCGCTGCTGCTTCAAAATTAAGGTCTGCCGCCGCTTTCTTCATCTGTTTCTCAATCTGTGCAACCAGCTTCTCCAGTTCCTTGCGGCCCATAGATTCAGGATCTTTTTCAAACCGAAGCTCCTCTTTCGCAATCACTTTGGATATGCTGATCAGATCCCGCACAGCCTTTTTAATGGACTTGGGCGTAATATGGTGCTCTTCATTGTACCTTTGCTGGATCCCCCGCCTTCTGGTGGTCTCGTCAATGGCTGCCCTCATGGAATCCGTGATCTTGTCCGCATACATCACCACATGGCCTTCCACATTACGGGCAGCACGGCCAATAGTCTGTATCAGGGATGTCTCTGAACGGAGAAACCCTTCCTTGTCCGCATCCAGGATCGCCACCAAGGAAATTTCAGGAATGTCCAGCCCTTCCCGGAGGAGGTTGATCCCCACCAGCACGTCAAATACATCCAGGCGCATATCCCGGATGATCTCTGCCCGCTCCAGCGTGTCAATGTCCGAATGGAGATATTTTACCCGGATCCCCACATCGTTCATATAGCTGGTAAGGTCCTCCGCCATCCTTTTGGTCAGGGTCGTGACCAGAACCTTATGGCCCTTCCCCGTCTCTTTGTTGATCTCCGAAACCAGGTCGTCAATCTGGCCTTCCACCGGGCGCACGGAAATTTCCGGGTCCAAAAGCCCTGTGGGGCGTATGATCTGCTCTGTCCGCAGCAGCTCGTGGTCTTTTTCGTAAGTGGAAGGCGTTGCAGACACAAACATCATCTGGTCTATATGCTGCTCAAACTCCCCAAAGCATAATGGACGGTTATCCAGCGCCGATGGAAGCCGGAATCCATAATCCACCAATGTGGTCTTCCGGGAACGGTCCCCTGTATACATGGCACCAATCTGGGGAATGGTCATATGGGACTCGTCAACGATAATCAGGTAATCGTCCCCAAAATAGTTCATCAGGGTATGGGGCGTAGCTCCCGCAGGCATCCCCGCAAGGTGCCTGGAATAATTCTCGATCCCAGAGCAAAAGCCTGTCTCCCGGAGCATTTCAATATCAAAATTGGTCCTCTCCGCAATCCGCTGGGCCTCCAGCAGCTTGTCTTCCCCCTTAAAATAACGGACCCGCTCTTCCAGCTCCACTTCAATATTTTTGCAGGCAGCATTAATCTTCTCCTGGGGTACAACATAATGGGAAGCAGGGAAAATGGAAATATGCCCCAGGGAAGCATGTACCTGCCCTGTAAGAGGGTCTGTCTCCGCTATTCTGTCTATTTCATCCCCAAAAAATTCTATCCGTATGAGATAATCGCCCCCCTGGGCAGGATACACCTCCACCACATCCCCCCGGACCCGGAAGCAGCCCCGCTGCAAATCCATATCGTTCCTGTCATACTGGATGTCGATCAGTTCCCTGATCACCTGGTCCCTGTCCTTGGTCATGCCCGGCCGGAGGGAAACGATCATTTCCTGGTAATCGTCCGGGCTGCCCAGGCCATAAATACAGGATACGCTGGCCACTACCACCACGTCCCTGCGCTCAGACAGAGACGCCGTAGCGGACAGGCGCAGCTTTTCTATTTCATCATTAATAGAGGAATCCTTGGCGATATAGGTATCCGATGAGGGGACATATGCCTCCGGCTGGTAATAATCATAGTAGGACACAAAATATTCTACCGCATTCTCAGGGAAAAACTCCTTGAACTCCCCATATAATTGCCCTGCAAGGGTCTTATTGTGCGCTATGACCAGGGTGGGCTTATTAAGCCGCGCAATCACGTTGGCCATGGTAAAGGTCTTGCCGGAGCCCGTGACCCCCAGCAAAGTCTGGAATTGGTTGCCTTCTTGGAACCCTTTCACAAGGGCTTCTATTGCCTGCGGCTGGTCGCCTGTGGGCTTGTATTCGCTGTGGAGTTTGAAGATTTTTTGTTCATTTTGCACAAATGCTCACCTCTGATTTCATAGTAAAAAAGACGCCTATCAGGCAAAAATCCGTCATGGGACATTTTATTCCCGCCATGGCCTTTACCCAAATTGGGGAAAATCAGGCCTACGGCGGATCCTGTCCTCAATCTGCTGTTTCTGCACCTTGGCGCACCCCCGTAATTCCATACGGACGTGGTAGCACCAAAGAGCTTTTTTATCTTACCACAAATCATTAAATTTGTATAGATGCAAAACCGAACTTTTGTTCTTCCCCCTTCCTATCACCCTGTATCCGGAAGATATTCTTTTGCATCTAAAACAATCCCCAACAGTTCCTTTTTAAAACTTTCTATCTCTCTCTGACCCAGTAAAACCTCCTTCATATATTCCCCAGTTCCCGGCACCCCATTTGCCATGGTGCCTTTATTATCGGCGTAAACGTCCATAGTTATGAGCCCCTTGGCATGTACCATAAGCTCCGATACAGCCTTTGGGTTGAATGCCTCCTTTAGCGGGAACATGCAGTATACGCTGCGCAAATCGTGCCAGCGGATGTCCGGCAAGCCATTTTCGGCAAGAAGCTGTTTAAGAGGGCCAGGAAGAAAAAACATCTGACCCAGGCGCAGTGTGCGGAGCTGCTTGACCATTCCGTGTCCTTCCAGAAGGACCTGGAGCGCTGCCGCTGTTCCCCAAGCATTGAAAATTTCT
>OFGA01000178.1_pt1 | contig 59838 bp, 55 predicted proteins | sample 1521471 | NCBI WGS metagenome assembly OFGA01 (sample SAMEA3504086, study PRJEB24116) | mouse gut metagenome | biome: mouse gut; feature: mouse-associated habitat; material: faeces | place: Denmark | collected 2011 | reverse complement strand
GCTCCCATTCGTATTGCATATGATTAAATACATCCAGCCTGTTTCTATATACGCTTTCCTCCCAGGCTTTGGTTATTTTTATTCCACCGCTTCTTAGCGCCGCTTCCCGGCAAAATTTAATATACTCATGATAATCTTCATTTTCTATCCCCTGAAATAAATTAAACAACCCAATATGCGGGATTAAACCCAAACAAGGAATATCCCCCCACAAAATGTCTATGTCCTTATAAAGGTCTGTAAATATATAATAGACTGGTATATCGGCAACTACACTATCACTATCGCTCTCTATAAGCGCTTTATCCTGAAGTACATGCTCTTCAAACGCTTCTATGGCATAAGCCTCTTCCGGAATTTTTCCTGCCATAATTGCACTGTAAACTTCATTTAGGATTTTATCTTTTTCTTTGCCTTCTCCCTTTACCTCATCATAAGGCCTGAAGATAATTCTATCGCACCCTAATCCCCACATTCTTCTTGCTATAGCTTCATGTTCAAATACATTTTTAATCCCAATGATCACAATAATTTCTTCATTTTCTTTCAATAACTCTTCCGTCTGCTCTAAATTCAAAACAGGAAGACCGTAATAAGAATCAATTTCATCAGCCCTCTTATCTACAAACGCTATAACTTCAAATCCCTCTTTCATAAAAACAGAATGTATGATAGCCCCGGTAGTTGCCGCACCGTAAATAACTACTTTATCACTTTTATTGATTACATATCTTTCCCCATATCTCATGCTAATACCTCGCTATCCAAACAATCAATATCGGCTTTCTCTAACCTGACCGGAACCTTCTTCATTCCCTTCGTAAGAAGGTAAACACACCTATGCTGGCCTTCACACAAATTTAAATAACCCTTTTTATTCCAAACCGCTTTAGGCGCCGCCGCAACAAAGTAATCCAAATTCCCGGAATAGAATTTATCTTCAAAAAACTCATATAATCCGATACGTTTATTATGAACAAAGTTAAATGATTCCTTACTTGACTCAGGGAAAGGGGATTTTCCATATAAAGAAATATATTCAGAAATGTTCGTTTTTTCCCCGGACAAATACGAAAACAAATTAATGTATGGAGCAAACTCAGCTATTGGAATGTTCCTATACCGCTCTGTTTCCTTCAGCGTAGTTCTGATTAGGTCGGTTGAAACCCAGAGAATCTTTTCATCTCCAGCCAATTTTCTGGCAACATACCATTTCTTTCCGTTACCTGGCTCAAACATCTCGTCACATAAATATGGAACCCGCATTGCGGCATATTTCCCTTCCATCATATAGTTATATTGTATGATGAAATCCTCTTGTATTTCCTTATTAAAAAATCCGGTTTTCATAGGCAAAAAAACAACACGGTCTATTCCCTGTTTATATAAATTACAGGCAATATCCCAATGTTGCATTCCATTTTGGAGCATAATAAATGCACATACCTTCTCCGAAATATTCAACTCATTTATACTGCAGATGATTGGTATTCCTTTATATTCTCCTCTATTTTTAGGATTTTGATCAATAATTCCGGCTACCGTGTATCCCTTTCCTGACAGATGTTCTATTTGTTCCACACAGTATGCATTAAAGCCATATAATATAATATTATCTTCCGGTTTTACCCCCCCCCCATTCCTCTTCGGGGATATCTTTAGAAATAAAGTAGCAGTAATCCTTTCTCCACTTTTTCCCCATCTTATTTAATTCCTGCACCGCTTCAAATCTTCCGGGATGTGATGTGATTAAAGCATAATCAAAAGAATAGCCACTTACTTCCTGCGGTTTGCAAATCCTTCCATCAAAAAAACTACCTTCAACATACTTATCTACACATATCAGCATTCTGGCATTCGGAAAATGTTCTTTCAACATTGTATAGGCTAATTTCCCATGAACGCCTGCCCCCCATATAATATAGGAAAACTCATCTTCAGCATTATAACGCTCTCTAAGCCCCTCCAACTTTTTCCATAATCTGCCATCATAATCTACCTTATTACGGTTCTCCCAGTATTTACTTATTATCTTCATATTATTTCTATTTTTTAATGCGTGAATATTACTTTGGAACACCTCAAAAAGTCTTTCTTTTACCCACTCACAGTCACGTGCCGCCGGATTCCAGTCAATTTCCCCATAATGCTCTATATCATAAATAGGAATCAACTTATCTAACCAGGAAAATCTCCTGTCTACATTGTCAATCGCTAAAATTACTGGTATCCCTAACGCAACACAAGGAGCCGCCGCATGAAGCCTGGAAGTCACCACAAGTCCTGCCTCATCACGGTATCTCTCCAACATTCCCAGTGCCATCTTATCAATATTTATTCTTTCTTCTTCCGTCATCGGAATCGTATCCAGCTTTCCTTCGTGTTTCACATATTCACAATTTTCTTTCAACGTTTCCGGAATAAACTTCTCCAATTTGGAGGACACATCAATGAAAAAAGTTTTGGGATTTACAGGCTCAGTCTTCCTTCTGGGCAAAGTAATCGTCAGACATCCACTTACATATGCCAGAACGCCTTTTTCCCTTAATAGCTGCATAGTTGCTTCATCTCTGCAGCCTATTGGTTCGTGTTTCTTTAAATAAGGAACAATGTCGTCACAGGTAGGATCTGACATCTCAAAACCAATAAAGAGTGGAATAATTTTATCCGAAGCCGGCAGCTGATTAAATCTCTTATAGTGCGAACCATACCCGGTCATTGGCAGAATTACCTCTTCACCGTCGTAATACTTCATATCCGCAAAATTTATATCAACAATATCCTCTGATGGTATCCCCATCTTTCTATAGAAATTATCCACTGCAAACGTTTGTATATTATCCCCTATATTGAAAATTGCACCCTTTTCAACATAAGTACAGCCTGTATATCTATATATTAACCTGCCAAATTTCAATGTTATTTTTCCAGCCTTTCTAAAATTTGTTGCGCAAACTCATCTATGTTATCATTACAATCATACATAGGCAGCACACACTTTGCGCACATTTCATACGTGTTCTTATTTCCTTTTAACATATCAACCCAAAACCTTTTCAATATTTCCCCATTCCATATTTCGCTAAAGCTTTGTTTCTTAAGATCCCCTAATACCAGCTTCCTTCTCCAGTCCGCACAGCAGGCAGTCACTTCACCATCCGGGTTCACAATCAAATTATAAAAAGGATATGGGCATACATGAACCACCTGCATCCCCTGTCCATGTATTCCCACCTTCTTTATATCAAAATTTTGATTAATCTTTTCATAATCAGACCATAAAGGAACTACCTGATCAATCCAAATTCTGTCACAGATTCCCTCAAAAATATTATAAAAAAGCTCTTTCTTTTCTGGTGTTTCCACAGCCGCATCAACAGTTTTAATATAAATCTCACATGAAGATCCGCTTTTCTCATGCAAGTCTTTTATATTCGCAATAAATTCTTTGAAATTGATTTTACGGTTTGCCATAGCAAAGTAACCTTCCTCTGTCACCTCTTCTATAGAGATCCTAATTCGGTCAATTCCCGATTCAACCAATTCCCGATTCAATTGAGGATTCAACTTGCTGCCATTCGTCACCGTTTCTATATACTCCGCCACTTGCTTTTCTTTTGCATAAGATACCATCTCTGCAAAATGTGGATTTAATAATGGTTCTCCCTGACCGCTTAATCTTAAAACCTTTAGCTTCTTTGAAAACACACTTATATCATCAATTATTTTCTTAAATAATTCTAAATCCATAAATTGTTTTTGGAAAGAGAGCTTCTCTTTGGAGTCTTGTATTGCGCAAAATTTACATTCAAAATTACACAAATTACACGGATCAATTGCCAGTGAAAAAGGAAAATCTAGCGGTAACACCTCTTCCAATTTATGTCTTTCTTCACTGACTACATTTTGCCTTTTTGCTTTCATACAGATTCCTCCACTTTCCTTCATTAAATTCAATCATATATTGCATACAAAACTGTTTCCGTTCCTGATATATTATGATGTCTCAAATATAGTTTGTAATCAGGAACTATTGATAATAAATAATCGGATATCTCTAAAATATCTTCGTTTTTGTGATATACGCATATGGCTAATTTAGGCTTACATGTCTGTATTACTCTTTTTGCCCCCTGTAACGCAGATAACTCCGCTCCTTCAATATCCATTTTTATATGTGTAACTCTCTCTTCTTCACCAATACAATTGTCTATGCAATCTACTTCTATCTCGTATCCTTCTGTTTTGCTTATGGATGACGCACCATGTGCACTGTCTTCCTGTATAAACATTTTCTCATATTTATTCCAGGCCCCTTTCGCTATGATTTCTACATTTTCATATTTTTCCACATTCTTCTTTAACTCATCCACACATCTCTGATCCGGTTCAAAACAATAAATTTTCTTATAATTATCGTTATACTTTTGCACAATGTATTCTACCGTATCTCCAATATACGCTCCTACGTCTAAAAGCACCTCTTCCTTGCCTAACTTTACAATATCTTTTGCAAAATATTGGTCTTCCACAAATACTTCCCTGAAAAACTTTAACTCCCCGCTTATTCTTCCTTTCAGTACGTTTTCTAATGTCAGTTTTGATGTATCATCAGCCAATCTGGCATACAGTTTTTTGAAATCCTCTTCTTTGTCTTGCAGGTATTTCCTATAATCATCAATGTCATGGATATAATGATAATACAATTCACATTCAAAAGAAAAAATATCTTCCTCCTGAAAATGCGCTTTAAGCAAATCAGATATTTCTTCCTCATACTTAGGACTTGCTATTACTATATAAATATTTTCACTGCCATATTGAGTTATAAGATTTTCTAAAGAAATAATGGGAATACCCCGCTTATACCCCCCCCCACACATCTTATCAACAATAGCGGACGGGAATATCCTCTTTGTCTCCAATAAGTCAATTACCCAATCTGCCCCATTCCCTGCCCCGTACAAAATAATTTCAGCAGACTTCTTCGTATATACCGCCATAAAATCCTCAAACTTATTTCGTAATTTACTAATTTCAGTTATATTCATTTTCCTTTTCTCCTGCTTAAACGCTATCTTTGCTTAAAACGCTCTAAAACAATCTCCCTATATGAATCCAAATCATCCACTGCGTCAAAACACGGATATTGACATTTTGCGCATCCTACTGGGTGGTTTTCCTTCCTGCCTTTTTCTAACATCCCTAATAAAAAATTATGATATTTCTCCCCGTTCCAAATATCATACACACTTTCAGATGTTACATTCCCCATTGAAATCTTTCGTTCCCAATCATTACAGCATACCGTTACTTCACCGTCCGGGTTTATCACAAAGCTGTAAAACGGGAATGGACAGACATCTAATTCCTTTACCGCGTGTCCATGAAGCCCTTCTGCCGTTTCTATGTCAAAATCCTGATAAATTTCATCATAGCCTGTCCAGATAGGGATCACATGCTCTATTGATATCTTATCGCATATATCGCCAAATGTTGAAAAGAACTTTTCACGTTTTTCTTCCGTGTCCACGGCCGCATCAACAGTTTTAATATAAATCTCACAGTTTCCCTTATGCTCATAAAGGTCTTTAATGTTTGCGACAAATTTGTTCCAATCTATTTTCACCCCGGACATTTCATAATATTGCTCTTCACCAATTCCCTCTATGGAAATCCTGATCCTGTCCAGCCCCGCCGAAACCAATTTCCGGTTTAGTTCTGGAGTTAACAGACTTGCATTAGACACAAATTCTATCCACTGTGTTACCCCCCCCCCCGTGCATATTCAATCATCTCCGGAAGTCTTTTATTCAACAGCGGCTCTCCATTTGCCGCAAGACGCAGCATCTTTAAAGGTTCTGGAAATTTCCTCAAATCGTCTATTACTTTACGGAACAAATCATAGTCCATGCACATTTTCCGAAACGGAAGTTTTTTATTAGCGTACTGAATTGCGCAAAACTTACATTTAAAATTACACGCATTACACACGTCAACAAAAAGTGAATACGGTGTTTTTAATGGCAATACCGTATATAACTCATGTCTGTTTGTGTTTACAATATTTGAAACCTTTGCTTTCATATCCCTAAACCTCTCTTTTCTCCGCTACATTAATTTTTTATATTGACTATAAATTATATAAATCTGCTTTGTAACTTCCTATGTTTTTTTCTATCCACTCTATAGTTTCTTTGATTCCCTGCTCAAATGTATAGCGAGGTGCCCACTTAGTCAGTCTCTTTATTTTTTCATTTGAACCGAGTAGCCGGTTCACCTCGCTCTTTTCCGGTCGCAGCCTCTGTTCATCACAGATGATCCTCGCTTTCGGATTGATCTGGTTAATAATTTCCCCTGCCAGCTCACCTATGGAAATTTCCTGCTGCGTCGCAATGTTTATCTCTTCTCCTATCGTCTGATCCGACTCTGCAATTGCGATAAAACCTGCCGCAGTATCTTTCACATAGTTAAAATCTCTGGTAGGCGTCAATGACCCCAATTTTATTTCTTCTTTTCCGGATAACAGCTGAGTGATGATCGTTGGAATCACCGCCCGGGCAGACTGCCGCGGTCCATAAGTATTAAACGGCCTTACAATGGAAACCGGCAGGTTAAAGCTCCTGTAAAAGCTTTCTGCCAGTCTGTCCGCACCAATTTTTGTTGCAGAATAAGGCGACTGACCTTGGAAGGGATGTTTCTCGTCAATCGGTACATATTGCGCTGTGCCGTAAACTTCGGAAGTGGATGTGATCATAATCCGTTCCGTTCCCAACTCCCTTGCCGCCTGCAGCACATTTAACGTTCCCTTGATATTCGTGTCAACATAAGAGTCAGGGGAATGATAACTAAAAGGAATAGCAATCAATGCCGCAAGATGGAATATCCCATCCATTCCCTTCAGAGCTTCCCTCACTCCATTAGGGTCTCTCACATCCCCGCTGAATATTTCAATCTGATCCAGCTTATCTTTAGGCAACGCATCCAGCCATCCCCATGTATTAAAAGAATTATACATAGTAAATGCTTTCACTTCATATCCCTTTTCAAGTAAGCTTTCCACCAGATGACTGCCAATAAATCCATCCGCACCTGTTACCAATACTTTTTTCATTCAAATTCCTTTCCGCTACACGATACACTTGATCAGTCTAAATGCCTCTGCATATTTTACCCCCCCCGTGCGCCATTTAGCATTGCCATCGCCTTTATGTTTTCTATACTGCGCGGGAACGGGGATTCTCCTAATTCCGTATCATAAATTTCCATTGCTTTTATCTTTCCATCCATATAATCCGTTATATCCACGTAATAATTGGGCTTAAACAGGTCTGACGGACTGCCAAAATCCGTCTCTGAAATAATCTCCATTGTCATAACCTGCTTGATAAAAGGAAATCTAAACACCTTCGAGCAAGCATAGCACCAGTCAAAGACCCTTTTATGATCCGAATGTGCGTCATTATAATCCGGCAAAATAAGCAGTTCCGGTTTAACCTCCCTGAATATCGCCCCTATCTTTCCTATCGCTTCTCCGGAATCCACGCTTTCTAATTCTGTTGTTGGCATATTCAAGTGGTACACACCTGAAAAATGATAAAAATCCTCTATCTCCTCCAACTGCTTTCTGCGTTTTTCTATTATCCCTTTAGAAAACTGCGCTTCATTTAATATGGCAGTAACATTTAGCCAATATACCTTATGGCCTTCTGCCATCATCCTTAAAATAGTTCCGCCTGCCCCTAATGTCTCATCATCCGGATGCGGAGATACTACCATAACTTTCATACTCTTCTCCTAATCTAAAGATACTCACCATTTTTTAACTTGATACTGTCGCACTCCATAACTTCTATTAAGTTATCACCTGCTTTTACCCAAAAGTTATTATCTGATATAACCCTGACTACCTTTCCGGGCTCAATATTTTCATACCCTTTTTCAAATCTCTCCTGCACTTTCCATACTTTATATTCTCTATCCTCATGCAAAAAATGTGCTCCCACATAAGGTTTGGTCAATGCCCTGACTAAGTTATAAACGCTTTTGCTGGACATTCTCCAATCAATCCTGCCGTCTTCTTTCCCCCTTTTTCTCCACGCATTCCCTTCTCCTGCCGATTGTTCGATCACATTTAATGTATGATTCTCAAAGTCATGCATTACCTCTGTCAATTGATCCACGGCAGCATCCATTACCTTATGGTATAAACTTTCCGCATCATCCGAATAAGCAATTTCTATGACCTTTTGCGAAATAATCTTTCCCGTATCCGCTGTGGCATCCATCAAAAACAAAGTAGACGCTGTTTGTTCAAGCCCTAAAGCCAATGCCCAGATCAGCGGATGTCTTCCTCTGTTAAACGGTAATTGCGCCGGATGAAATCCTACACATCCCAGTCTGGGCAATGCCAGAACTTCCTCATCCAAAAGCTGTGACCATCCCAGGCACAAAATCAAATCTACATCCTTTTCTTTTATGTAATCTTTCGCTTCCCTATCATTTATATTATGTACATACAAATAATCTATTTTATGGTTACGGCAAATTTCGCCCAAGTCAACAAAATCTGAATTAAACTTTGATTCCGATTTTGTGATAACCCCAGCCACATCAGCATCCATCTCTATCAGTCTCTTCAAGAAAATTTCAGATGATTTGACGCAGCCTATCAAAAACACTCTCATACGCCGACCTCTATGTCATAAAATTTTTTTCTAATATCTATACCCTCATATACCCTTTTACTGATTATCTCAACAATTTTCTCCGATGTCTTTTCTCCTTCGTATGGATTTTTTATCCCTGAAATTTTATCCCTAAATTCATCCGATAACGCTTTCATCAATGCTGCATCTATTTGTTCCCCGCCATTCCCACAGTCTATCACGGACTCAGCGCGCGCTCTTCCCTTCTGTCTGTCCCCAATGTTAACTGTAGGTATTTTAAAGGACGGCACTTCAATAATGCCACTTGATGAATTTCCTACCACCGCATCACAAAACTGTAACGCACTCAAATATTTTTTCTGTCCAAGGGAAGTATACCCCCGGCATCTGTCTTTATTAAGATTTACATATTCATCAATCATTTCGTTAATGATTCTTCCGTCTGTATCTGCATTGGCTTTTGTAAAAATAACAGATATTTCTTTATGCCTGTCTATCACATCCAAAATTTCCTCAAACTGCTTTTGGGCAAATGTCTTCTCTAAAGTGACTGGATGATAGGTAACCATGATCGTCGGAAAATGAAATTGAAACCCAATCATATTTTCCAACTCTTCTTTCGGCAACAAGTTTACCTTTTTTGCATTTTCTACTCCTAAAGCCCCTAAATTATAAACTGTCGATGGTGATTCTCCTAATTGTATGACCCTCTTACGGTATTCTTCCACCGTTGTAAAATGAATATGACTCATTTTCGTTATTGAATGCCTGATTGCTTCATCAATAATCCCTTCCGTAAGTTCTCCACCATGGATATGCGCAATCGGAATCCTTGCTATCATTGCCGCCGAAGCCGCTGCCAACATTTCATACCGGTCTCCTAAGATAACGACAATATCAGGCTTATTTTGGTCAAAACAGTCCGCAAACCCGATCATGGCGACCCCCATTGACTTGGTTATCCCTACAGGCGTATCCGACCCCAAAAGCATTTCCACTTTTGAAGTGATCGGATATCCATCTTCTTCAATTTCTTTATATGTCAGCCCAAATTCCGTGGAAAGATGCATGCCGGTAACCACTAATTGCAATTCTAATAGATCCGAATGATATACTTTGTCAATCACCGGTTTTAATAACCCGTATTCAGCCCGCGTTCCTGTTACAATACAAACTTTTTTCATATTTCTATTATCTCATCCACTTTAAACTTTCTTTTTGCTTTGCAGCCAATCACCTGTTCCCATAGCATGGGAGAAAACCCGGTTCCTGGTCTTTTTGTCGTCAAATTATCTTCTGTAAATACTTCACCAGCATCTATGTCACATTTTGCGACAATACTCTTCCTCACAATACTTATATTTCTTTTTTCAGACTCTGAAGGAACTTTTTCCCCACTTCCCAGAGCACCTTCTATATTCCTGATTGCCCTGACCATAGCCTGTAATTCATCAGGTTCAAGGCTGGCTTTATGATCTGGTCCTTCCATGGTTTTATCCAAGGTAAAATGTTTTTCTATAACAGATGCCCCCAGTGCGGCCGCTGCGATCGGTACTTCAATCCCCTGTGTGTGATCCGAATACCCTGCCGGGATTCCCAGTTCCTTTTTTAAAGTATACATTGCCTGCAGATTAACGTCATTGTAAGGCGTTGGATACTCCGTGTTACAATGAAGCACCGTAACATCACTGCTGCCGTTATCCTTTAACACCTTTACTGCATTCCTTACTTCTTCCAGCGTGCTCATACCGGTGGAAAGAATAACTTTTTTCCCAGTCTTTCCTACCTCCTTTAAAAAAGGATAATTCGTAATCTCGCCAGAAGGTATCTTTATCATTTCACACCCCAGCGTTATGAGGTAGTGTAAGCTTTCTATGTCAAAAGGCGTGGACAGAAACATAATATTTTTCTGATTGCAATATTCAAGCAGCCGCTCATGCATGGATGGGGTTAACTCAAGCTTTTTCAGCATCTCGAATTGTGACTCTTCCTGATCCGTTGTCTCCATCTGGTAATCCGCTTTCCGGGCATTTTTACATACAAGATTCTCCGCCTTAAACGTCTGGAATTTTACGGCATCCGCCCCCGCCGCAGCAGCCACATCCACTAACTTTTTAGCCGTGTCAATATTCCCGTTATGATTAACGCCCGCTTCCGCAATAATAAAAACCTTATTCATGATTTATTAACCTGTCTCCCACTCTGATTTTGCCGTCATAGGTATATTCAATAATTTCCAGTATCGTATCTCCGGCCTTAACAAGAAAACCATCCTGTGTTTTCCCCAGCACCTGCCCGGCTATGTTTTTATACGCATGTGCCCCGGGTACCATCCTTGCTTTATTAATACTAATTTTCTTCCCATTAATCCATGAAGCCGCCTGCGGCCCCGGCATACACAATGCCCTGATAAAATTGAATATCTCCCTGCTGCTTTCTCCCCAATCAATGACCTCGTCCCCGGCTTTGCGCATCCCACAATACATGCCCACAGGATCAATATCACTTTGCCTGATAGTCTTTACTTCCCCGTCCCGGATCATTTTCATTGCCCGGTACAGCACATCCGCACACCCATCATATGCCCGGTTAAGCAAAGTATGATAATCATCCTCTTCCGTAATCGGATATACTTCCTGCAAAATGATATCCCCGGTGTCTATTCCTTCGTCCAGATAATGGACGGTTATCCCAAATTCCTTCTCGTCATTAATCAGTGCCCAGTTCAAAATATTCCTGCCACGGTAAAATGGCAGCTTCCCCGCATGGCAGTTAATCGTCTTAAACTTGGGGAGATTTATCATTTCTGTTTTGAAAATCTGATTAAATGACATGGACACGAATAATTCTGAATCATATCGTTTCACCCTGTCGATAAACTCTTCTGAATTTATATTACTGCTCAATTCCACCGGTATGTGATTCTCTTTTGCCCTTCTGATCAATTCCGCATCTTGCTTGTCGTATCGAACAGTTATAAACTGGATTTCCATGGAATCATCTGTAATAATCTTTTCAAATGCTTTATGCGCCCATGGACCATCCGCAAAATATCCTATCCTCATGCGGCACATCCCTTCTGAGATGTCAGTTTATACCCCCCCCCAAACAATTTCCTTTACTTTACTACAGACCATACGATTATCCTCCACATTTTTTCTCACTGTTGTTCCTGCCCCTATAATACATTGATTCCCAATTCTTTTCCCTTGGATCACCGTTGCATTTGCACCTACAAAAGTTGATTTTCCCACCTCAATATTTCCACACAAAACACTTCCTACTGATATATGCGAAAAATCACCTACCACACAATCATGCTCTATAATGGCTCCTGTATTAATGATACACATTTTACCTACAGACGCATTTGCATTAACAATAACTGCTTTCCCAACCATTGTTCCCTCACCAAGCTTTGCATTCTTGGCTATTACAGCTGACGGATCACAAATAACAGGAAGTGAAAATCCTATTGTTTTTAATTTTCCCCATAGCCTTTCTCTTACATCAGACTTTCCCAAATATCCAATCCCTATTGCCGCATTTCTGATACCGTCTTCGAAAATCTGCTCAAGATCCAAATCATTGCCAATAACAGGATATATTTCATCTTCCAGATTCCCACTAATGTCATTAACTACATATCCTGCTATTTCATATTTTTTTTCTCTTTCAATAATATCAGCAAGGCTCTCTGCGTGTCCGCCCTTCCCGAGAATAATTATTTTTTCCATTTATTATTGTCCAATCATCAATTCTTCATACTCTTTCTCAGGTAAGAAAGGATACATGTCCTGAAGCGCCGGCGTTAGCATTTTCCCATTTTCATCCAATCTTGACATTACCTTCGGGATCACGGGATCGTCAAATTTCTGATCTATTTCAAGTAAACATCTTCTGTCATTATTCACTAACCACTGCACCGCATTTTCAACTTCAGCATTTGTATCACACTTTTTATACTCAAACCCAAAAGTGTCGGCCACCTTCCTAAAATCCGGAAAACTCACCCCACTATCAGGCGTACATCCAATGTAGGCCCCATTAAAGAAGTTCTTGCTGGTCTGCCTGATAGCACCATAACCATCATTCGAAAATATGACCAAATTTATCGGCAAATCATTCTGAACGACGGTCTGCAATTCCTGTAAATTCATCATAATGCTTCCATCTCCGGTGATGCAATAAACTTTTCTCTTTGATGCCACTGCCGCACCGACTGCCGCAGGCAGATCATATCCCATAGAACCACAAGTATAATTGGTAAGCACTCTTTGCTTTTCGCATTTTACGCCAATCTGCAGTTTTGCTGTATTAGCCGTATTATTACCTAATGCTAAAATACTGTCTGTCTCTTCATATTTCTGAAATACTTTCCAGAAGTAATAGGAGCATACGCGTTCTTCCATACGGAGATTATCTATTGCCTCAAACGGTGTAAACCGCTTTTTCAACATTTGGCAATACTCCATCCATGCTGTCGGCACCTGTATCTCACAGCCCCGCTCTAACATCCCCGCTATCATACTTTTCAAATCAGTATGGATGAATTTGTGTATATGGAGCCCCGGTTTTTTGCTCTCTTCCGCATCAACATCCACCATGATTATCCTTGCGTTTGGCGCAAATCCTTCCAGATTAAATCCTGTCTGCCGGAACCCGAGACTGTTCCCCAATGTCAATATCACATCCGCATTCTGTAAGATAAAGTTACCCGTCCTCGGTCCTACATTACCGGAATTTCCAAAGTAAAGCGGATGGTCTGTATACAAATTATCAGCCACCCAGCTTCCTCCTATAACAGGCAAGCCGGCCTTATCCACCAGCTTCTCAAAAGCCTCCCTGTTATCGCTGCTTATAATACCGGAACCAGCTAAAATGCATGGACACTTTGCTTCTCTCAATGTCCTGATTACTTCTTCGATATCTTCCTCTTTCAAATCAGGAGTCTTTTTAATAACATCCTCAATGGGGTATAAATCTTTCTCTTCCACTCTTGCGTTTTGGATATCCTGCGGCACATCCAGCCATACGGGTCCTCTCCTGCCTTCCAAAGCAATATGGATTGCCTTTACCAACTCTTTTTTTACAGCCAGAGGATCTGTAAGCATAACCGCATACTTTGTCATGTTTTTGACCGTAGGGATAATCTCAAACTCCTGAATCCCTCTATAACGAAGCTTCAATCCCGACTTGGGCACAGAAATTTCATATCTGACCTGTCCGGAAAGCACGATCATAGGGATGCTGTCCTGCCACGCCCCCATAACACCTGTTAACGTATTGGTAGCTCCTGGCCCGGACGTCACACAAACAGCTGCCATCTTTCCACTAAGCCTTGCATAGGCTTCCGCTGCCATGGCGCAGGCCTGCTCATGATGGTTAAAATATTTGCTCATCTTCTCACAGATCAACAATGCATTGTCTAAATGCATTGCACCGCCGCCAACTACCGCAAAGCAATCCGTAATCCCATATTCTACCAAGGTATCCATGATAATATCCGCAACCCGTTTGACCATTTTCCACCAATCCTATACGTTTAATTTTTTTCTCATTTTCTCTAGTTCTTCCATCTGCCCCATATCCATATAAGCAGATTCTTCCACAACATACACACCAATCTTCTTACCATTTTGTTTAAAGAAATCAATCAAGTCGGGGAAGGCTATTTCCTGCCCATGCGGCATTAATTGTAATAGCTCCTGATCAACAACATACATTCCCGTGCTGATTAGGTAATTTAACTCAGGCTTTTCCGAAATGCTTACATAATTTTTCCCGTCATCGCAATTGACTACTCCGTATGGCACGATATGTTGGTACTTTGCCACTACAATTGTGATATAGTTATCTTCTTTCTTGTGGTGCATATAAATTTCGTTGTAATCCGCATCCACAATAATATCACAGTTCACAAGGAAAAAATCCCGCTCTATGTGTTCCTCCAATAGATACAAGCCTCCCCCTGTTCCTAAAGGCCGGTCTTCTTCTATAAATTTCAAATCATAACCTTTGTTGACACCGTCAAAATAAGCCTGGATCATATTCTTCTTATGGTTTACCACCATATAAAACTGCCTGCATCCAAAATCATAAAAATTGTTTATAATTCTCTCCGATATTGGTATTTCTCCTATCGGGATTAATGCTTTAGGTAAAATCTGAGTATATGGGTGAAGCCTTGTTCCCCTTCCCCCTGCCATCATGACCACTGGACACTCTAATTGGTACTTGCGCCTTACCCTTCTCCCATTCCTAAAAACAATCTCAACAACTTCCTGGTTATAATTAATGATAGGGATAGAATAAATCTCAGACCCTTTAAATATGCCATCTATTTTTTCTTTCTCATAGCGCAACAAAAAAGTAGGGTTATAATTTGCTATGAACTTAACTGAAAGATTAACATTTCCTTCCTGTAAAGTGTAACGCCGAATATCCCCATCTGAAATCGCGGCTGCTAATTTCCCCCGGCTTGTCACATAAATAACCTTACACCGGACTCTTTCAAGCTGTTCCACAGCTGTCCGGATATCTGAATCTTCTTCAATTAAAATATCTTCTAATTCCATAATCTTCATCCATAAATCAGTGAATACATATCTATTTCCCCTATATGCTCCTGATACCACAAATATAATTCCCTGACTGATTCCTTTATATCTGAACATCTCATATCGGGAAGCTCCTGCATAATCCGGTCATTGCATGCGGTATATTCATTGGCATCCCCCCCTTTGCAGATTATAATCTCCTGCCTGTTTTCTGCCACCTCATTTACAATATTCGCAAGGCTAAAAAGATCAATCTTCTCCCCTCTTACAGCATTGTATGCATGGTGTAAAGGTTTATCCAACTCCAAAAATAGCTCCAGCATCCGGCAAAAGTCGTTTATCCATAAATAATCAAAATAGCAGTTCTGCCTTATAGATAAGGGAAGTCCTTTTAATGATTTACAACATAAATTAGAAATAAACTTGGTCTTCCAATATTCATATTTCCCAAATATCCCAAAAAGCCGTAAGTTGTAGATATTATCACTCTTTTCGATTATTTGATTGATCATATATTTCATGAGACCATATTGATCAACAGGAATCGTGTGATTTTTTAAGTCGTCTTCCCGGACCATCTGAATCGGATAACGCTTATCATACTCCGCCCCGGAACCGGTATAGATCATTTTTCCATATAAATCGGAGCACCGGGCAAAATTAGCAAATATTCGCAAGTTGTATTCTAATGCCTTTGTTCCGTCTTTCGTCGTGTCTATCCCATCCCCATATACCGCAAAGTGTAAAATAACGTCATAGTGATTTGATTGTAAATGCTCTTTGACTCTGTTTTCATCTATACAGTTTAATTCGGAACTGGACGGTGCGCAGATTTCATATTCCTTTTTTTGTTCAAAATACTCTTTGACGTTCCTCCCAACAAAACCACTGGCACCAGTTATCAAAACTTTCATAATTTTACCCTCTACTTGTCGCAAAGCAAATTAATACAACCCCTCATTATATACTTCCAAATTTTTATATTTCCCACCATTTACAATATATGCAAACTGAGCCCCCCCACCAATAGTCGAATAAAGACTGTCACAAGATGCAAGCAGGTATGTCTCTACGATGTATTCTATCGTTGTCTCTGTAACACTAATCCCTTTAAATTCTTTCCTTACTATTTCTTCCATATAATCGAGTGATACCGGAACATCATTTTCAAACATATGTCTATACCTTCTATCCATATGGCAGCATTTTTCTCCAAAACGCTTTTCCATTTTGGTGACGTATTCCCTGTCTTCACACGCCAAAAGAAACAGATCATATCCCCACTCATCCATTTTCTTTTGAATCATTTCCATGTAGTATTCACAACTTGCTACCTTAGGATGGTCTTTTATAATATCATTCTTAAGCATTGCACTCCATCGATATGCCGCCCGAATTGACACGCCCATGATTTTGCCGTCTTTAGGAAACAATTTCTTTTTTTCATCCTCGATCCTTTTACATATCTCCGCCGTTGGGCGAATATACTTATTTGCAATCCTGCTCCAATAGTTCAGATCTTTCATCGGCATTGGCATCATATCATTCCAAATCACCACCTGAAAACCATACTTGTTCTGGTTACCCACCTCTATTTTTGCGCTCTTGTACACTTCATCCAACGTATAATTTCCACCTGGCTGCTCAAAGTAGTATTCCCACGGGTTTTCTTTTCCATATCGCTCTACATCTTGTATCATAGGAAGATAAACCGTGTTTTTATAATCTACAATAGGAATATACCCCTTTTTCTCACCAATCTTCAAAAAAGGCAAAACATTTACAAGTATCAGTGAAAACAAACCGCACGTCGCAACATCGCTTGTTATCAAATAGAATACTTTATCCTGATTACACGTACCATAAGAAAATCTTGTCCTTACAAATTTTTTCTTTAACTCCTTTGTCTTCCTTAGTCCTTTATGCACTGGTTCCATCACCAATTCATAAATTCCCACTATTACCTTGCAATTCTTAATTCTGTCCTTCATTCTTCCCACTATCAACCCAATCCTCCTAACATATTACCTACGAGAATTACATATGTTTATATACGAAACGAACTGGTCATAATCTCTGATATAATCATTTTCTTTATAAAAGTCAGAAGCAAGTACCATCAGTACCGCATCCTCAGAAAAGTCATACATTTCCCGCCACATATTATTGGGTACATACAATCCTTCATAAGGTTTTTCAAGAGGTATTACCTTTTTTTCCCGCCCATCATCCAATAATATCTTACAGCTTCCATGGATACATACCAAAATCTGTTCCAAGGATTTATGGGCATGCTTCCCTCTGACCATCCCTTTTACAGTATCATACATATAATAGACCCTCTTTATTGAAAATGGAATGTCTATCCCCTCTTCCAGCGCAACAAGCTGCCCTCTTTCATCACCATGTGGTTGGAATACGTATTTTATCACTTGCATGTATATACTCCTTTTCTTATTGAAATAAATTAATCTTTTCGTCTGATAGGCTACATTACCTTTTCCCTAAAGAGTTTATATATACTTGGCAATAAGTCATTACTTTTTTCCATCCTAGTTCCTTCCAATTCTCTTTCACAAAATCACTCCATTTTTCACGTAAAATAATTTTTTCTTTTTCCGGGATATTTAATTGGTAAAACCGAACCTCCTCAAACATAAAAGCCCATTTTCGTTTCACATATTCTTCTTTCCCCACATAGGCCCCATATTTATCTATAATTTTTTCTCTTGCGTTTAAAAAGTTAAGCCACTTCGCAATATAATCATCATTTTTTACTTTTGAAGATACTGAATTGGGATTTTTCCTGTAAAATACATCCTTTTTATCTATATATACAAATTCTGTTTCCTTTGTTCTGCTTATTCTCAGCCAGTACTCCCAATCTTCAATAAAATTGTCAACGTCATAAAGTCCAAATTTATCATAGATTTCTTTTCTCAGCGAAACCCCTGGTGCAAAAATAGGGTTTTCCCAGTACAGCCGTTCAAATAATGTATCTTTGCATAAATCCGGTGCCTTTTCATAAAATGGTGTCAACCTGGAAATATCTATTTCCTGATAATGGTCATAATCCTCTACACAATATCCATCTGTCACAAACACCAAAGCATCTGGATGTTCCATACAAGCACACATGATATCCGACGCATAGTTTTTCGCCATCATATCATCCCCAGATAAAAGAAAAACCACATTCCCTTCCGCTTCCCTGATCATTTTATTAAGCGAATAAATAAGTCCCCTGTTACTGTCATTTCGAAAAGCCACCACCCTGCAAAACCTTTTCTCTAATTCAGGGATAGCAGACTGTATCAAATTCCATGAATGATCCGGCGAATAGTCATCGCATATGATTATTTCAATATCATCATATGTCTGTGCCAAAACACTTTGCAATGCGTCATTTATATATTTTTCATGATTATAGCAACTGATAAGTACAGAAAACACACTTACTTTTCGATCCGAAATCACGCTGCAATTCTCCCTCTTATAAATCTATTTTCCGACAGTTTAAAAATATTTCTGCCCCCCCCAATCAGGCAGGTCAAATGCCATACGATAGAGACCATCTAATACTGTTTTGTTTATAATATTTTGCTCCATCATATCCCACATTTGTTTATGTGAAAATGGTTTTAGAAAACAATTGCCCTGGTCTAAAACTTCAAAATAATGTTCCTTCGCCATTTGAGTCAGCGTATCCATATCAAATACAGTATTCTGCTGAAGCATGACATTCCTCTGGGATTTCTCATATTCATTTGTGATAATTCCCATATTCCTGGCTAAAACTCTATGAAAGGATTTCGCATTTGTCACATTGATATGGACAACTGTGTGCTCTCCACACACCCTGGAAATACACTCTAACATATATTCCGGTTTTTCTACCTCCTGCAAAACGCTTGAACATATAATCATATCAAAGCAAATTTCTTGTAACTTATCTACATGATCTTCAAAAAAACCTTCCATAATTTCTACACAATCATCATCGCATATCTTTTCCTTAGCCATCTCACAGAACACTTCTGCCGGCTCCACGATTACCCATTCCTTCCCTTTGACATACTGAAACAATGGTTCTGCACCACATCCTATCTCCAGTATCCTACAAGGATGGTATTTGTCTATTTGCTCCATGATCATCCTGCGTCTATATTCCACCTGATAGATCTCAAACCCCTCTTCAAGATAGCCATCTGAATACTTATCAATGTCTCTCATGCTTTCTCCCTCTTTTTGGCTGCTTTTTCTGCCAAAACCTCTTCCTTACTCCTCTGGATTGCTTTTCCACCTGCTATCTCATAAATTACATCACATTTTCTAATTGTAGTGAGACGATGCGCCACAATAATAAGTGTTTTTACCTTTTGTAAAGCTTCAATAGATTCCATGACTGCGTCTTCCGTTTCATTATCCAGAGCCGCAGTTGCCTCATCCAGCACAATAATATCCGGTTCGTTGTATAAGGCTCTCGCTATAGCAATCCTTTGCCTCTGTCCACCGGAAAGCTGCACCCCCCATTCGCCAACATTGGTATCAAGCCCTTCCGGAAGACCCTCAACAAATTCTTTTATTTGAGCCATTTCAAGTGCCTTCCACACCTTAGTATCATCTATGTGTGCCTCAGCAATTCCAAAAGCCACGTTTCTCCTGACAGATGCGTCTGTCATGTAAATAGACTGCGGTACATATCCAATGATATCATGCCATGCATCCCCCAGTTCTTCAATATCTGTTCCATCCATAAGTATCTTACCGTTTTGTGGCTTTAACAATCCTAATATAAGATCTGCCAAAGTTGTTTTTCCCACACCGGAAGTTCCAACGAATCCTATCGAAGTTCCTTTTGTAATCGTCATACAAAGATCATCAATTACTTTCTTTTCCGTTCTTGGATATGCATAAGACACATGAGAAACCTCAAGTTCGCTTTTCAATCCAATGTCAGCATAAAAACTTTTTTTCTTCTCTATAGTTTCATCCTTGTCAAGTTCGTTTACCATATGAAGTGTATCTGATGCAGAGTTTAGTCCTGGCGCATTAAAAACAATAGAATTAACATTGCCCAATAATGCACCTAAAGCTGGCAGTATCCGTAGAGTTGCCAATGCAATAATCACCATCTGTGTCAATAAATCTGCATTTCCGCCTGCAGTAATGCTTTGCACCGCCACAACAGCTAAAATGCCAATAATGCAGACCACTTCTATCATAAAAGAAGGTGATGCTGCCGCAAGCGTCATTTGCACTTCCGCTTTATTATACCCAATCATATTTTTAAGATATTCATTTACAAAATAGTCCTGCCTTCCAAAAACTAAGATTTCCTTATATCCTTGGATTGCCTCCAATGATGCCTGACTTGCCCGGACTGAATACTCCCTTGATGATACTCCGAAACGGCGCATTGGTTTTCGGAACACAATTTGTGAGATAACAAAACAAAATACCACCATACACAATATCAGAAGCGCAACAAACGGAGTTTGCACTATAATAAACATTGTCATGCAAATAATGATTAATATTTTGCACATGGATGAAAAAAAGTTGGCAATGACATTCTGTACACTGATTACATCCGAACTGATTCCTCGAATCAGACTAGAGGAGCTATTATCCACAAAAAAAATATACCCCTGCTTCATATAGGTCTGAAGTACCCGGACTGCCAGCTCTCTCCTGATCTTATTGGAAAATCTTGCGGAAGCCCACGTATACAAAAACGAATACGCATTTTTAAGGATATATATAATTCCAACTCCTAGACAGACAAAAATAATCACCTCTGCACTCGTCTCTAAATGAAACAAATCAATTAATGGGCGCACATAGGGCTGCTCCATCAATTGATCTACTGATATCACAATCTGTACTACCGGAACAATAATAGAAACCCCTGCTGTTTCAATCAATGCTGAAACCAAAGACATCAAAAATATAAGAACACAATATTTCTTTTGCTCCCTGTTTAAAATGAAAGAGAGCTTTCCCAATGCATCCCTCACCTTTCTTATTTCTTTTATCATCGCCTTATCTCCTCATGCTTCCCTCTTGTATGCAACTTACTTCCTAAATGTTAAAAAATTATAGCACATACTGTCTCATAAAGCAACTTAAGCCAGGCATACCATCATTTTAATTTCTTATCTTCGCTTTAATTTGAACCAATTTTTTAACATTCCTGATTCCTACTGCAGCGCTTATAAAATATGTTTTTACTTCATTTCCATGTCTGTCCATAACTTCCTTCCACCAAGCACACCGAAATGCCGCATACATAATTTTTCTTCGTATATTCAACTCCTGTATCTTAAAATCATTTTTATTACTGCACTGATCTAAATTACAAAGCATCCCATAGAGCGATTTCAGCTCATAATAACCTGCCCACGACTTTAATTGGGGATATTTTTTCCTGCACATCCTATAAATATCTCTTTCTATTTCTATCGCCCTGTAACGCTCCATGCTATAGTCTGATGAAGTAATGCTCCCCGGTTTCTTAATATAGTGGTATACTGGTTTATCAAGCAAAACAACATGATTTCCAATATCCAAAAGCCTGGGCAATATCTCCTGATCTTCGTTTAATATCCCCTTTTTATACCGGACCTCATCAAAGAGACTGCTCCGGAAAAGCTTATTACAGCTTGATTGGGTAATATAATTTCTCCCAAACAGATCCATAAATGCTTCTTCCTTCGTGAGCCTTTGCCGTTTGGGGCTTACGGAAACAACCGTATGCCCTTTGATACCCGTAACAAAAAATCCCCCCGCAACAATAGACACTGCAGGGTCAGCCATTTCTGAAATCATACATTCATAGGTATCCGCTTCTATGAAATCATCCCCGTCAATAAATGAATAATACTCCCCTGTGGCAATCTTAATCCCAGCATTCCTTGCGTCCGAAAGTCCACCGTTTTCCTTGTGAATGACTTTAATCCTATGATCTCTTCTCGCCAGCTTATCGCACAATTCCCCTGTGCCATCCGTAGAACCATCATCCACCAAAATAATCTCCAAATCCGTATAAGTCTGACTAACTAACGATTGCACACAGCGTTCAAGATATAGTTCAACATTATAAGACGGCACAATAACTGAAATCATATTTCCTCCCAATATCTGGTACCTCTATTGAAATTTCTCTATAAAACTCTCTATATCATTAAAATATTTTCCGTTTTCGCAAAGCCAGTCCAGATCCTTATCCCACCATCTGATCTTCAAAAGCAGCTCAATCTGTTTTTCCGTGAAGCGATATCTGATCAGCTTCGCCGGTACGCCTCCTACAATAGCATATGGAGGTACATCTTTACTTACTACAGCTCCCGCGGCTATTATGGCACCTTGTCACCACCGCCCCAGCCGCTATCACTGCCCCATCGCCAATTTTAATGCCACTTTTGATGGAAGCCCCCTGCCCGATCCACACATCATTTCCGATGGTCACTGTAACCCCATCCTTGTTATACTTCAAGTCTTCATAATAATTTTCATCCACAAAAGTTCTCAAAGTATGGCTTTTCCGGTAAAAGCATGGTGAAATTGAAACCATATGGACAGGATGCTCAAACAGCCTGATATTCACATCCTCCCCTATCCCACAAAACCGTCCTGCTTTCACCTCTTTCAGTACACTGTTTCGGTGTATATAAGAGCCATATCCTATTTGGCAGCCATACAGCTCCCCCGCAATATAATTATTGCCTTCCAGCTCATTTTCCCGGCCGACTATAGCATTCGGCCCTAAAATAATATGCTTTTTTGTATTTTCCCTGCGAAAGCAGTAATTCAAATACCACTCATAACTTTGATCGATAATTTTCATTAATTCTAAATTCCTTCAATGCTTTGCATCGCAAAAATTGCGCTGATTACGGCATAAATCATGATCAACAATCACCAAATCATCATAATCTTTTTCATACCATGCCCTGCGCATCATTCGCGCTGAAAGTGTAAGATTAGATACTCCTCCAACCAGCCCAGCACACCTAGTAAGCATATATTGATCACGCAGCACCTCAAGTCCCAGCAGATAATGATGATTCTTTCTATTCGCATGACTATAGGCAACCGATTCGTCTTCCCCGCTTGCACGCCAGGTATCCTCAAACACTTTTAGGGCAGCTCCAAATTCCTTACGGAAGATTTCCACTGCCTCCTGTTCATCCGTCGCAAGGAAGACCACTTCGTATTCTTTCGCTTTTATCAGTTCATGCACTTTTTCTATTTGTTCTTCTATCGTGACAAATACTGGATGGTTATTATACTGCCGCCGGTAATCCGTTCCCCGGAAATGTACCGCTAATGCTTTCTTATCTCCGATCAAATCGTCATAGCCCTTTTCCAGATATGTTAATGTCTTTTTATTATAACGAATATACTTTTGAACCATATTTGTCAGGGCCTGCATATATTCCTCTGTCACCGCGTAACCATGTGTATTCAACTGGTTTTGGACATCATGAATATGATCGTCATTTGCCTCTAACACATATGCCGCCTGCTCAATATCCTTCACCTCTGAAACAGGATCAAAGTAATACAAAAAACCATTATAGACACCATCCACCCCTCCTGCTTCATGATATAAAAATTCCTTTCCCCAATCCACATAAGGAATCAAGCCTCGTTCCGCCGCAAAATGAAGGCGAATCAATGTAAATAGAAATTCCGCAAAAAAACCCACCGAACATCCATAAGCATCAATATGATAAATAATCTCTCCTTTATGAGCATTACCATAATGACGCAGCTCCAAAAAATTGGGATTATGATATCCTTCGATCACGAAACGACGAAATTCCTTTTCCCCACGCCGAGCTCTGCATTGATGCCAAAACGTCTTCATTTCCTTTGTAAACTCTTTTTTTAAATTAATCATTTTCTACCCAGCACCTCACAAATGTCAAATTCCAATGCCATAAACTCGGCTGACTGCTTCATCCCATTGTCCACGCTGCTTTAAAAGATACGAAATGATGTCCCTTACAGCACCATATCCGCCTTTTGCATCGGATATATAATCAGCCTTGTCTTTTACCTCCTCACAGGCATCCGCAGGACATCCGATAAATCCGCACAGCCCCATTCCTGGCAAGTCATTCAAATCATCACCAAGATAGCCTACTTCTCCTTTTTCCACATGGTTCTCCTGCATGAAAGTCTTTAAGTATTGAACTTTATCTTTACAATTCTGCACAAGATATTCCACTTGCATTTCCCGCATTCGTTTCGTAGTCGCAGCACATTCCCGCCCTGTAAGAACAAGAATCTTAATTCCTGCCTGATGAGCTGCAAAGAAACCCGCCGCATCCTTTGTACAGAACTTCTTCAGTTCATTACCATGCTCATCATAATAAATTCCCGCATCTGTCAGTGTACCATCCACATCAATCACCAGGTACTTTATTTGACTAAAATCCCCCATATTTCTCACCTTTATCCTATATCATAAAGAGATGGGGTCAAAAATATGACATCCATCTTTTTGCGTATATCCGCCACATATCCGGTATTCCTGATATTCTCCTCCTGCCCTTTCGTGTGTTGATTTGCCATATAAGAAGAAACATAATTACAGCCTTCTGTTTGATATCCATCAAACCCCGCAACATAAACTCTGTTTTTTCCTAACCGGATTAAAAGTCTCATCAGCATAATTACACAATTATCGCTTTTCCCTTTATCATCAAAACACAAATCTGCATAATTTAATACATTTTCCGAACTGCACATGTCTGTCAGATTTGATGTCACCAGAAGACTCTCTGCGTCTTTCTTCTCCTCAATTGTACTAAAGCGCATTGCATTCGTATAAAATGCATAATCCTGCTGATATAATTCCGGAATGAAGTTAGCCGACACAATAACCGGATTATTTTCTGCAATAAATAAATCAAGAAGTTTCTTACAATCAGAAATACTGCTCCCCGGCGCTAAAATTAAAATTGATCGGTCATCCCAGCTTGCTTTGAGCTTTTGAAGCAATGCCCTGTCATCTATCTCATGATTTTGAAACCCTTCATACAAAGTCTCAATATAGCTTTCATCGTAGGCCGTCTTTTTTCTTTCCTCAATACTTGCAAGTATCTGATTGATCTGCTTCGCCCGGAGCCGTCCTTTTCCAAGCAAAAATTCCGCATAATTTCTATGCAGATTGTATTTTGCAGACAGAGCATAGGCAGTGCTGTATCCCCAAGGTTCCACCTGCTTGAGCTGTACAATATGGTCATCAATCCCATCAAGAACCGGATTTAAGTCGTAAGCGCTCCCTTGTGTTTTATTCATGTAGTCCATAATCAGCTCTATGCATAAATTCCCGGGTACCCGTCCCATCCCTAGCATAGACCCATCAATCACACACCTCCGTTCCGGAGATTTCATACTGATAAACTCCTGAGCTAGGGAATAGGACAATGCAAGATTTTCATGAAGATGCAGGCCAATCACTATGGAATCGTCCAAATTATGTTCAGCCAGAGAATAGATTCTCTGCAAGTCGGACTTCATCATAGATCCAAACGTATCAACAATTGAAAACGCATAAGGATGTATCGCATTTACCTTTTGAAAAAGCTGTAGCAGCATTTCATCGGAATACCCCATAATATTAATAGGGTTGCAAAATACTTTATATCCTTTCTCCATTGCCTTTCGGATAAAAATCAGCCCTTCCTCAATATCGTAATCATGAAAAGTGACTCTTATCGCATCAATTGTCTTCCCGTCATAAGGTTCCAGTTTACGAATGTCGTATTTATTATGCAGCGCCATTGCAGTAAACATAGTGTTGCCACGTTTATCAGGCAGGACAGGTGCAATCTCCGCACAATTATTAAAAAGCGCTCTATCACGGTCATGTTCACAATCACGTAAAAATCCTACTTCCACATAATCAACCCGGGACTCTACCAATTTCCTGATAATATCCCGAATCGTAAATGTACCAAAATTCCAGTCATTAATATATCCACCGTCTCTCAACGTACAGTCCAATAATTTAATATTTGACATCATCATTCCTCACAAACACACCTTATTATATTTCAAAAATACATTTATACCCGTCTGGCTGCTATTATAATTTTAGAATACAATATCTTTCATTCTCGTAAATATGTTCTTTTGTACCTAGCAATACTTTTTTCATTTCATTTTGATTCCCTGTTTCATCCTCCACTTGATAATCCACTATAAAAAATATTGCATCTATTTCTCCATCAACGTTTGAAATATATTCATCTATTTCTTGAAAATCGAACACCTGATAAACACACTTTTCCGCTATGGCAAGCGGCATAGAATCATCATAACCAATCCCCATATCAAAAGAAAAGCACATATCATCATAGTCAGAAATATTGTAAATTGCCTCCTCTAAACGATAATCCACCGTCCATTCTCTGTCCTTCAGGAACTCTTGTGTTGTAAAAGGCTGCCCCATGAGCCCCCCTCATAGTATTTCCACCTGTATATACAGCGCAGAAATTTTCAAAGAGGGAACCCGCCGCTTCACCACCAGTTCGATATACAAATTTCTTCTTCAAAATCGCAATCCAATTCTCCGTATATGATATTTGCCACAAAAAAGTACCTAACCCACAGACAACAGGAACTACATATTCCAACAGACCTGATACTACATATTTCAATTTCGTTTGAACCAGAATAAACCTTATACACTTCATCATAAATATAAAAAAAGCAAATATCCAGAAATAATAATCTGTCAGGACCCCCATATATATTATCCCTGCTTTACATATTCGCATAAATACAATAAGTCTGCTATTCTCTGCTACATCATTTATATATTCCAGTAAAATGAATAGCATAATATGTAAAATAACTACCTGATCCGCAAATAGTATATTTGACAGATACCATGCGGTTCCCGGTAAATATAGCCAAAAAACTGCAGTCGCTACTGAAATTATCATATTCTCAGCTTTTCTTACAAAACCCGAATGTCGCAGCAAACAGCATGTAAAAAAAGCAGCTGCCAACATCTCAATGCTCAAAAATACTGCCTGCACATGCTTCAAAAAAGAAATGCCGATATGCTGCCGTCCCATCAATTTTGCCAATATCCATATTAAAAATGTTGATCCTGATGGATACGAAACATATGGGTATCTTTCACTCAATGAATGAAATTCTATGGAATCAAAATACTCATAGCAAGTGAAATGCAGCTTTAAAGCCCCTTCTTCCAACCATTGATTCACAAACTTTATCGTTGAAGCTGACACTGCCATATATGCTCCACCTGTATTATGATAATCAATTTCGAACACTGTAAAATAAATCAAAACAAACGCACTTATTGTTAAAATAGACAATACCACACCCTGTAACATCTTGCAATAAAATCCTTTGCTCATCCCCAACCCTCTTCTCATTTTGATTTATATGCCCAATATTTATTTGTCAAAAAATTGATTGGTACCGTAATGACCAAATTGATGATTGGTGCAATAACCTCAGGTGCCCTAAAAATCTCCACCCACACAGCCAACAGAATATTACTGAGGATAATTCCGGTTCCTGCATAGGAGATATAGGTTTTAATAAATGTTTTCCACCATACTCTGGAACCATCCGAGTCAGAAAACACATACTTATTATTCCAATAAAACGCATTAAACACACTGATTGAAAAGCCAATGATATTGGAAGGAACATAATGCAGCCCAATATTGATCAGTAACACGTATGTTCCATAGCATATCAGGTTATTTGATACGCCAACTAATCCAAATTTAATAAATTGTATTAATTTTTCCCGCTTATTTTCTGGAATATCCACCATCATCATGACCTTTCATTATTTTTGTTCTCTCACATACTCGTCATAATTCCTTATGTATTCATCCGCATCGTAGTGTTCGCTCGCTAAACATAATAATACCGAATCCGAACTGAAGTCATACATTTCCTTCCACACCATGGAAGGTATATAAATTCCTGTATGTGGACGGTTTAGCGCAAATACCATCTCATTTCCTCTTCCGTCTTTAATCCGTACTTTACTCCGGCCCGCTACATTAATCAACACAAATTCACTTCGACGATTTGCATGGTTCCCGCGAACCACAGACTGGTCTGAACCAAAAATATAAAATATCCTTTTAGCTATGAAGGGGATATCTGTACCGCCCTCGCAGACAACAAGGCTTCCCCTCTCATCCCCCATAAGCTTGAATTCAATCATTCTCACATTTAAACAATTATTCATATCCAGTTTTCCCTTATACCTGTAATTATGATTTATTTATTTTTTTTATAAAAATGAGATTGACATTATGCCTGCTGCCATAATATTCTTTACTTTTTACCAATCCTTCATTGAGATAACGTCCTAAGTTTTCTGTTCCTGTTCCCCATGATACCTTCTTGTAACCTCGCTTACGCATCTCCACCAATGTTGTATAATACAAATATGTCATCGGACTAATCTGTTTATAGTCCGGATCCGCACATAAATATTGCGTATGTGCAACACTGTTCCGCATGAAGTAAAAAAGCATGGACGATGCTACCATTTTATCACCATCGAATATTCCAAAGCATTCGCATTCCCCTTTTAATCTATCCTCCTGAAAACTATATAGTTCTTCAGCCGTGTGAATGGGTTTTGTATGATATTTTTCCAAACTTTTAGATAGTAGAGAATGTAATTGTTCTATCTCAGAGAACGAAGTAAGTTTTCTGTCATATAGCCCTCTCTTCTGACAGTTATGCACATCTGTTCTTTTTCCCTGAGAAAATTCCGCCAAAATATCCTCCTTATAACCGTCAAAATCCACGTATAAGCTTAGGGCATTGCAGCATTGATATCCCAAATAATAAAAGCAGTACTGGAGAAGATCTACATTTTCTACTGATAAAATGGAAGGAGTCTGCCTTAAAATGACTTTATCAAATCCACAGTTCCTCAGATGATTTTCTAATGCCTGAATGATATCCAGCACTTTCCCCGCCTTATACCATTTCTTTTCTATTAAAATTCCTCCATAAGTACTTCCTGCATGTGAATCAAACAGCTTTCCACCATCCTCTATCTTTGCGCATGCCGGACATACAGCAACAAGATGCCCTTTCTTATCAAATACCATAAAAGATGCATCCTGAAACCTACCTTCCGGATGATAATTTAGAAATCTCCTGGTTTGCAAAAAGGTGCCGTTTACTGTGCTTTCCAGCACAAACTGATCCCACATAGCTTCATATTGACTATCATATGATTGGATCTCAAGCATTTTCTTATCCCCCTTATCGAGCTTTCCTGCAGTTTATAAATATCCCTGCTCCCATTTCCGGCATTTCACCTATCATCTCATCCAATCCATCCAAAACGCTTTCATCAATGATATGCGCCTCCAGCATATCAAACATCTGCCTGTCCGTGAACGGTTTAATGAAATAGCTTCCTTTATCCAGAATGTCATAATGATAACCAATTACTATTTCCGTCAATTTTTCCATATCAAAAACATTATTCTGTTGCAATACGGCGTTCTTTTGTGACACCTCATATTCATTACGAATAATTCCCATACTTTTTGCCAAAACCCGATGGAAAGATTTCGCATTTGGCACATTAATATGCACAATTGTTTTATCCGTACATATTTTACGAATATCACTCAGCAGAAGCTCTGGGTCTTCCACCTCATGCAAAAGACTTGAGCATATTACCATATCAAAATTTAACTTTTCCAGATCATGTATCCTTTCTTCAAAAAAACCCTGTAATATTTTGATATGACTAGAACCATGACTTTTTTCTTCCGCAATCTCGCAGAAATATTGTGATGGTTCAACGATCCACCATTCTCTGCCTTCTACATACTCAAACAATGGCTCCAATCCACAGCCAATTTCCAGAATCCTAGTAGGTTGATATTTACCAACTTGCTCAATGACCATTTTTCTTCTATAAGGTAATGCAATCTGTTGTCCTCCAACATCTGATTTCATATACATCTTCGTATAATTATCAATGTTCCTCACTTCTCATCCTCCATATTAACCAGTTCATCAACAATTGTTATTGGTCTTCTTCTCGCAGCGTCTAATGTACGCCATACATATTCCCCAAGCAATCCTAACGTAAACATAATAAGTCCAGCTGAAAATAAAAGCATAACCAATGTTGTTGTATATCCTTGTATTGGAATCGTGCCCTTAAGTTTTGACACAATCAAGTTTATTCCCCAAATAATAGATATCAGAAAAAAAATCATGCCTATCCCAGACATAAAGCGAATTGGAATATATGAAAACCCTACAAATGAGTCCAAAAATAACTTTAATTTCTTGGAAACTGTCCAACTGGATTTCCCAATTTCCCGTTTCCGTCTTTCGTAATATACCTTTTGAGGGTTAAATCCCATCCATAAAATCTGTAATGTTAATGGAGAATTCCGGTCATTCATCGTAATTATCTGATCCACTATTTTTCGGTCTATCAAGTAGGTGTCAAAGCCTCCCTGTGGCATATCCTTTATCACCAATTTCCTCACCAGCCAATAATAAACTGCCGCAAAAGCTTTTGTCACCTTAGGGTCATTTCTGGACTCCCTGACAGCAATAACCGATTTTGCACCGCCTTTCCACTCCTGAAACATTTCAAGCGTTAAGCTCGCCGGCTCCTGCAGATCACAAGCTTTATCTGTAACACAATCACCTGATGAATATTTCATACCAGTAAATACTGCTTCTATTGCACCATAATTGCGCGAAAGCTTAATCAACTTAATCTTTTTATCCTTTGCGGCAAGTTCCTTCATAATTTTCCATGAATTGTCTGGAGAGCCGTCGTTCACCATAATTAATTCATAATCCTCTATATATGGTTTTATGTTTCTACAAAAATCTTCATAAAAAGGTCTGATATTTCTTTCGCTTTTATAGATTGCCACAATAATTGATAGTTTACTCATTACAACTCCTTATGCGTACTCATTCATGGTGTCCGTGACGTATCCCTGCTCCTCCTCATTCATTCCAATATAAAGCGGTATTGATAATACAGTGTTTGCATATTCTTCAGTAATAGGAAGACACCCTTGCTTCATTCCAAGGTCCGAATATGCTTCCGAAAGATGCGGTGGAATAGGATAGTGTATAATACTCCCTATTCCTCGTTCCTTTAAATACGCAGCCAAACGGTCACGTTCTTTTGATCTTACAACAAACTGATGCCATACATGTGTTGCACCATCCCTTATATGTGGGAGTATAATCCGCGGATTATGCAACTTCTCTAAATACTTCCTACAAAGATTCTTCCTCTCTTCTTCCAGCTCCTGCATATGGGATAACCGCACCCGCAACAAACCTGCCTGAAGCTCATCAAGCCTTGAATTCGCCCCAACCACACGGTTATAGTAGCGCTTTTCACTGCCATAATTGCGAAATACCCGTACTTCTTCCGCAATGGCACTGTCATTTGTTACAATTGCCCCTCCATCGCCAAATGCTCCAAGATTCTTGGAGGGATAAAACGAAAAACATCCAATATCCCCAAAAGTACCCGTCATTCGGCCACGAAACTTTGCCCCATGGGATTGTGCACAATCCTCAACCACCTTCAAGCCATACCTGCCGGCAATCTCCATTACTGTATCCATATCCGACGCCTGCCCATACAAATGGACGACCAAAATTGCTTTTGTCCGGCTAGTGATTTTTTCTTCTATTTTGGATGCATCTATGCAATAATATTCATCCGGCTCAACAAATACCGGAGTTGCTCCATTGATCGTAATCCCCATCACACTGGCAATATATGTATTTCCTTGAACAATTACTTCATCGCCTTTCCCAATTCCCAGAATACGAAACGCTATCCAAAGGGCGTCTAAACCACTTGCCAGTCCCACACAATTTTCTACACCCAAATACCTGGCAAATTCTCTCTCAAATCCTTTTACTTCCTCACCAAGCACATACCACCCACTATTTAAAACCTCAAGCGCTTTGTTATTAAATTCTTCCTTATATCTTTCATATCCTCTGTCTAACCGGTTTGCCTGGATTTCTTCCTTAATAATCATAGCTTATGTGACGCCTTTCCAATTTACTTTAGTTTATATGGTCGGATTAGGATCCTTCATCGAATACAATGCCTTAGCGATTTCGTAATCGTAAACATCGTCAATATCTGCCGCTTCACGTTTATTAATGATAAGCCTGTAAGCATTAGGGCCATAATTATAGTGCCATTCCTTCAGCATAACACGCGGTGCAAGGTTAATTCCATTTGAAAAATGATATAACTTAGGCAGCTGCTCCGAATTTTTATGAGCAAGTCCCATGCTAAAATTTAATGGACCGTTTTCATCCATTAAATACGTTTGATAAGGATCACATGTAATCAGAGAATCATATCCTTCTTCCAGTTTTTCAAAATATGTCTTAACCGCTTTCCGGTAAAGATATGGTTCCACTAATGGCGAAGTTGCACATGCCCACATAATATGGTCATTCGGCATTTCATCACTAATGTATTCAAGGAACATGCCAAACGGCACCGACTCATCTGCATATTCCTTCGGCCTTTTTATTGCTGTCACACCTTCCGCTATTCCCATGGCAAGCATTTCATCCGAATCCGATGAGACGATAATTTCTGTGATTTCTTCCACCTGCTTCAACTGACGGATTTTGTGAATCAGCAAATTAGAATCTGCAAATGGCAAAATGTTTTTGTTTGGTAACCTTGTACTGTTACCCTTTACTGGGATAATTGCTGTGATTGTCTTATTCATTTTCTTTTCCTCCAATATTTCTATTTTTCTAAGGCACATTCAATTCTGCCAATAATTTCAGCTATTTCTTTCTCGCTGGTAAGTTCATGTGCATGCCGATTCTCAATATCCTCAATCCGCTTATGTTCATCCGCCCGCACCTTACGCTGATATTCTAAAAATTTCCATTTTAGATTTAGATTCTTCAACATGGCCAGATAAATGTTATAGATCGGCTTCAAAAAAATAAAGATTCTGAGCAAACACTGTATCGGTGTATATTCTTTGTACTTCCATCTCTGGCGTCTTGATAGACGATAATAATCATCCTGCCAAACTTCCTCTGCCATATTGGCAAATTTCACATAATTGGGCATCTTCCAGTCTATCAGGTAAATCGCTTCTATGCTTTTCTCTGGCGTAGGGAATGTTTCCTGTATACTACATACCGACACGTCAAATTCTTCATAAGTTGTGATTTTTTTTGAATCTGCAATTAATTGCAATTCATAGCCCGAAGTAACCGGAAACGGAAATAAAAGCTGACACATTTTCTTTGCAAAATATGCTTCCACCACCACCGAACTGTTCCCTGTATATATCTTATCACAAGCAACAATCCATTGCTTAACAGATTCCCCTGCTATAATTCTAAAATTATCACATCTCTTTTCCAACTCTTCCGCCACAATGCTTGGATGTCCCGGATGTGGACGAAAGATTATTACCATATCATTATGCTCCCGGCATATCTTTTCGAACCATCCAAGAACCTCCTTTTGAGAGTCACACATAAATTGGTAATATTCTCCCCAGTCATTTCCAAATGCCCGTCGCATCCCAGCAATATACTCTTCCGACAAGTAATCCCCATAATAAGGAGAGGCAAACAATATGACCTTCTTATCCAACGGAATATCATACTTGGCAAAAAGCTCTTCCCTAGAAAGGTAAAAACGGTTAAGTGGTTCCCGTAAAAAATCCATCCCCACATGCCCGGTCAGTTTTACCTTCTTCTCATCTAAATGCGCGGCTCCCAGCAGCCTGTCCACATTTTGCCTTCCCCAGGAAACATGAACCACATCCTTCCCAATTCCCCAAAAATTTTTATAAGCCCCCTCCCTCTGTTCATCCTTAGGATAAACAATGTTTTCCCATTGCAAATCAATTACTTTTTCAAACTTTACAAATTGTTTGCTGTGCCAAAAAAGCGTGTAATTATCGTAACATGCCATTGTGCACAAAACTTTTGCATGATAAATCGGTCTATCGGCTTCTGCGTTTACCGCATCATCCACATAAGCAATCTTTGTACGATATCCTCTTCTGTCAAGTTCGTATTTCATCAAACAAAGATTTTCAAGCTCTCTTACCTTATGTTCATATATAAATAAAAAGTCTAATTCCATCATCTGTCTTTTACCCTGCTACCCCAATCATCTTCTTTACTGCCCAATAAACTGAATATGTCCGAACCCACTTTTCTTTGTAATACCGCAAAATTAACTTGCCTTCCGGTAATTTTAAATCCCGAAGTTGTTTTTTAATTTTCACATAAACTTTGACCCCCTGGCATATATCAGCAGGTTTCCATATTTTCTGATGTTTATAAAAGAAATGATGTAAAAAGAAAATATCCTTATCTGATAAAACAAAACCTCTTTTTTCCCACGCATGCTTCAAAAGATTCCTGATTTCATTGTTATACGAAGTCCTGTCTTGATTCACAATGTCCATTGCTTTCGACCCATGATTTACCCTGTAGTAAAAAAAACATTCATCTATATTGGCAAATCTGGCATATGGCATCATATCAATCCACAACCGATAGTCTTCTGATGCCGCATTTTTTTCATCAAGCCTGACACCATATTTCTCTATAACCTCTCTTCGAAACAGCGCTGCGCCGGCACAGGCTATACAATTTCCAAATAACATATGAGCCCTAATCTGTTCATCACTTTTTCGTTCTGGAAACACCATATTTTCATCCACATTGCCTTGTGCATCCATATAGCGATAACCGCCACTCACAAGAGTTACCTCTTCATGTTCCTTCAAATACCTGACCTGTTTTTCCATTTTATCCGGCAACATAATATCATCACCATCAAAAAAGCCAACATAATCTCCTGATGCAAGCTCAAGTCCTCTATTCCTACAGTACGCCAGCCTTTTATTTTCCAGGTTACACTGATAGATAATACGCTTGTCAGAATATTTTTTTACTATCCGATCACTCCCATCAGTAGATCCATCATTAATAATAATCAATTCAAAATTATGATATGTTTGCGCAAGCACACTGTCAATTGCTTTTTTCAGATATCGTTCTTCATTAAAAAAGCACAAGATGATAGACACCTTTTTATCTTCTATCATATGATTCTCCTGATCATTCATAATACATAAACACATCTTCTGCGGTCTGCGCCCTCTTAATGAGCTCCGGCCCTCCATCCCCGCTAAGCTCTATAACGGGTATGTCTGGCAAGATAAAAGGAGGCTTCATCACCAAACTGTAAGAACCCACATTACTAAGAATTACAAAGTCTTCTTTGGCTAATTCCCCACTGTAATTTTGGTATAAGTAGTCTGACTCAATACAAGTGTAGCCTGCCATGTCCAAATCACTATATATCGTCCGCATACCTTCTTTTCCTGAATGATATACCGAAATACTCCTGTTAAGCCCTTTGATAGAAGGGTTAATTTGATAAGAACTCCCTGCCAGGCTTGCTATCCATTTATTACGTACCTTTTTAATTTCTATGACTCGCATAACATATTTCATGGCATTCGCAACTAATGCACTACCCGGCTCAATAATTAAAGTAGGCCGACAGGATCCATCAGAAAAATACTTATTCATGCCGCCCGCCACCACCGATGCATATTCAGCAAATGCAGGCGGATCAAATGTCATCTGATTTGCCATCTGTTCGTCCATCTTTCCCATATAACCGCCGCCCAGACTGATATATTCCCATACATATCCTGGGAATTTCGCTATAACCTTAGCCATAAATTCCATTCTTTTCACATAAGTATCGAGTGTCCGAAATGGAATATGGCAATGCAGCCCCACCACTTTTACATTTGTTATCTGATTTAAAAGATATACAGCCCTTTCCAATTCCCCGGATGCCATATTTATCCCGAATCTGGATGGCGTCTCCTGTCCAATATCCACATTACAGCGGACTCCTATGCAAAATGCACGGTCAGGATACTGGCCGGCAATCTCCTTGATCATTTCTATCTCGTATTCTGCATCTATATTCAAATGACCACCTTGCAGCAAAAATTCTTCAACAACTTCTTTCTTTTTATAGGGACCATTGTAGTAAATATCCGTTCCCAGAACACCAATTTTCTTGGCAAGCCACAACTCCATCTCCGAAACCACTTCTGCTGCCCCGCCCATATCTTTAACGGCTTTGCATAACTTAGGCATATAATTTGTTTTGTACGAATATGCTATGCGGGTATTCGGATATATTTTGCAGAAAGCCGCCAATAGCTCTTCGTAATTCTTTCGAAACACACTACTGTCTACCAGATAAAAGGCATCTCCGTATTTTGTTGACAATTTTTCCAGAATTTCATAGTTTAGTTCCATGTCAGTTCCTCTTACTGTTTATTACCTTCAGAATACTCTCTACTTCCTTTATCACTGTCTGCCTGTTATTTTCAAAAAATTCCGGTGTTTCATGCTCCAGCCGCTGTTCGTATTCGCGAATTTCCCCCAATCCGTATTTAAAAGTTCTTTCCACTTCTTTCAAATCATTTGCAATCCATGAATCATAAAAGCTCCTTGACAAAATCGCCATAACAGAGCCCAGCCTATAGTGCTCCGCAATAATATGCCTTGCCGGAAGCATACCTTCATCCAGTTTCGCAATCCCTCCAAACCCATAAGGAATACCCTTACTCCTAATCTTTCTGCATATTTCTTCTACCTTGCCGTTTGCCAGGAGTTCAAACATAAATTTTTGATGATATTGGAGGTGCAGGTCGTTCAATCCTATATGAACCTCATCTATCCCTGGGATGTCCAATATTTCATCTATCCTTTGTTCAGCTCCAATTGTTTCCAACAGCAGGCAAGTTCTCGCCCTGCCTCCCACCATTTTTATAAAATTACCCACTTCATCAACTGTTGAAAAGAAAGGAAGCATGATAATATCCGCACCATATGCTATTACCCGTTCAATTTCATTCTGTGACCCATGATGTATTGGATTCACCCGGACCTGTAACTTTGCCTTTCCCACAATACTATTTCTTATCTTACGAACATCTTCCACGGAATGCATTGACTGAACAGTATCCATACCGCCTTGCCGCTCTTTTTTTCCAATCTGCTCTAAATCTACCCATATCCTGTCCACTGAATATTTCTCAGCAATTTTGGCCACTTCCGGATTATTTGTAATATACATCATCTGCAATGACATATTATATCCCTCCACCATAAATGGGCGTAATCCACTCCCGATATTTTATATTTTTACCAGTTACAATTTCTATATATTTTTTGTGAATTTCAATCGTATGTTTTCCTGGCTCCCTTTCTTTTATCCTAAATCCGTCTATCTCTGAAATCGGACTGATTTCAACTGCTGACCCACAGAAGAACGCTTCGTCACATGAATACAATTCACTTCTGACAATATGGCGCTCTGTCACCTTCAAATTTAGTTCTTGCCTTGCTATATTTAAAACAGTATCTCTAGTAATACTCTCTAAAATAGAATCCGTCAGCATTGGCGTAATAATCTCGTCATTTTTAATCATAAAAAAGCAAGAACCTGTTCCTTCCGCCACATACCCATAACGATTTAAAAACAACGCCGAATCGTAACCTCTATCTTCTGCTTCTAATTTTGCAAGTCTGCTATTAATGTAATTTGCACCAACCTTTACCCTTGGAGACATATCTCTTTCACTAATCCTTTCCCAGGAACTTACGCAAGTCCGCTCTGTAAAAGATAATGGCACTTCCTTTCTTCTTTTAGCAATTGGTGCAATGAACATCCCCACTGGCTCTGTTGAAAACCAACTTCCAAACCCATCTACAAATACCGTCTGCCTTACAGCAATATCCTCCTGATACCGATTAGCCCTGACAATTTCTTTCATTGTTTCTTCCAACTCATACTCACTATAAGGGCTTTTTATACCAAACAACCGCATGGACTGCATGAGCCTTGCATAATGTTCTTTTAGACGGAATGCATACAATTGTTTTTCTTCTTCATTCCAATAACAGCGGATTCCTTCGAAGACATTCGCCCCAAACTGTGCAGTAGGTGAAAGCACATTAATCCTTGCCTCATCTAACGGCAATACTTTCCCATTCAACCATATCATTCTATCATTTGCTTTATTCGTCTGCATATAAGCTCCTCCACTCCCCTCGTACAGAATCCCAAGATATTTCACTACGAATTATCTGTCGTCCCCATTCCGAAATACTTTCCCCGTATACATCCATATTTTCAAAACATCGTCTTATGCTATCAGAAAGATTATCAAAATCTTCATATACATAATACCTTGCTTTAGCCTGATCAAGTATTCCATAATGACCCGCAAGCCATTCAGGGCATATAAATTCAGCTCCGCCATATACATATTCCAAAGGACTTTCCGAACGTGCATCTGTCTTTTGCCCATATAAAAACAGATCACAAGTTCTTCGAAACATTGCCAATTCCTCCCCTTGCATATACTTTTCAACAAAACAATAATCTACTTTCGCCGCTTTCATTTGGTCAGACAACTGCTGTTTGTACTGTTCAAAATCACTGTCATGCTTATATGACATGCCAAAAACAAGCTTCAATCTGGATCGCTCTTCTATTGGCAGGCACAGTATACCTTCAATAAGCCTTAAATGCTGTTGTACTCTGGCCGCATTATAACCTATATGCACGATTACTTTATCAGCTGGCAGTTGGAAATAATCTTTACATTCTTTTTTCGTATACTTTGCTATCACTTTATCCAACTCATCTATCAAACTGTTCCCAAAATCAATTACCCGGATTTTTTTCTCATATTTATTCCCATATAATAACTGAAAGTATTTATGCTGTTCAGGTATCATGAGAACAATTCTTGACGCCTGATTTAAGAACAAGCGAAGAATCTGTCTGTTCACAAAAGAAAGGGTATATAGATCGCTGCCCCAAAATGTCAGAATTCGTTTCCCTGCGCTTGTCCAAAATGGAAAAAAATATAATAAATGCAATGCTTCCACATAATGTACATGAAACACATCAATCTCTTTTACAAACCCGATTTCCTGCCATAACTTTTTCCAAATCTGCGGTAATCGAAATATGGAACCGGGCTGGCATCGTATCCCTTTCAAAAAAAGGTCAGGCCACTTTACTTCTTTTATATTTTCCGCTGCATAATCCTGTTGATACTCCTTCGAAAATGCCTGTGTGAGAATAACCGTATTAGCATGCTCCATGCCAAGAACATTTAAACAAAAATCTCTGGTAAAAATTGAATCCGTTTTTCCCAACAATAAAATATTCATAACCGACTTCCCCACAAGCCCATATTAATCTTCCCTGTTACCCATATACTATAATATGTCTAATCATTTGCACAAAATTTAGAACAGTTCCTGCACTACCCAAAAAAATGATCCCTTTCCATACCATGCGGTTTTTCAACATCTCAGAATATCCTATCACCACACAACTAATAAAAATAAACGCTAGGTATAAAAAAGAAACCACACGGAGAATTGACGCCGATATTGTGGAAGTGAACCCTAAAACAATATCCGGCAATAATCCCCATATAAGCAAAACGACTACCATAGATACGAATAGGTCTTTTTCTCTTATCACGTAATAAAGTAAATAAACCATTGATAAAACAAGCATTAATGCCGAGACCATAGCAAGATACTGTTCTGTCCGGGGGCATGTATGAAATGCCGCATCCGGATACACATAAGTTAACGTATGGTTTTTCACAGTATACGCAAAAAATATATAAACAGTCCAAATTACCGTAATGCCGACCGGAAGAAAGGCAATGCTTTTAATCAAAGCGCTTTTGGATCTTACCCAAACCACATACAACATAATCATGCAAATCGTAAATAACACTGCATTTGGAATTGACATATAATGATAGAATGCAGAATTAATTCCCATTCTGATCTTTCCCAAAACAGACAGTTCCAATACATCCGCTGTGCCATGAATAATCGCATCTTGTTCCATTCTCACACGATTCCCAGGACAAACAAAAAATAAAACCAAATTTCCAATTGTAATCAGTAATCCTTCCCAGTATTCCAGGCAGAATTCGTAAGGTGATGATTTATGGCATGCAAATCCAACCACCATCAGCAAACAAAACATAATAATTGCTGCCACATCAAAATTGGTCGCATAAACATATGCCAGACAAAAAATAATATTTTTAACTATGCTCTTTGTCTGTTTTTGTCCTGAAGCGGAATAAAGCAATCCTTTTAATCCATATACAAACAGGGAAAGCATCCATGCCCAATTGATTGTGGTTGTCAGCCATCCTGCCGTTGCCATTAATGCATACGGAAAGCTCAGAAACAAAAACATTTGGCATATTCTGTATTTACTGTCAAGCTCATATTTCACCAGAAATAATTTGAGGATACAAAACATGGAATGATACAGTAATACAATCATCAATGTATCAATCAACATCCATATAATCGGAGGCAGCCACCCAAACACAATAACTGCCGCTTCTATTACCACCCTGGAAGTCCAATATTGATATTGCCTGGAAATAAAATGTAAAACATTATAATGATAAGCCTCAAAATATGTTTTATATAAAATATCATCCCACAAATTAAACCCCATAAACAAATGTGGGATAAAGTATAATACGAAAATCAAGAAGTAATCAAAATTACTCCTAAAGAATCTTCCACCGCTCTTCCTGTTCTTCTTTATTTTTATTACCTCTTCCATGACTTATAACCTTTACTATGCATTATCTTTAACCGATTCAATATACTGAATAACTGGCCGCATGACTACTTTCATATCAAACTTCTTTTCCGCAAATTTGCGTATGCTCTTCGCCATTTCTCCTTCGCCATTCTCATTTCTCTGTAGTTTTTCAAACCATGTCACAATTTGACATATATCAACTATACCCTTGCCGTTAGGAAATAAAAGCATGTACGGGCACGTTTCCTCTATCCCTGAAATAGAACAACCTGTCACGAAGGGCAACCCCTTTGCGAGACATTCACATACCTTCAAAGAAGAATTTGAATGATACACTCCGGCCTTATAAAATCCAAACGATGCAAGAGCAATGTCCGCCTGTTCATATAATTGATCTAGGGCTTCACCTGTCTGGTTTGGGAAAAATTTCACATAAGCCTCCAAACCATACTTTTTCACTAATTGTTGATAATATTTTTTTTCCGGTCCATCCCCTGCCAAATACAAATAAACGCGCTTCGTAAAACCCTTTTGCTTATAATAAGCTCTCAGCCCTCGGATAATTCTCTCGTAGCCATGCTGTCTCTGCATATATGCCACACCAATTAAAGTAATCTGATCAAATCTGTAAGCTCCCGATACTATTTGAAACTGACTGGTATCTACTCCATTCGTTGTACAGATTGTCGGAACGCCAAAGATTTCTTTATCATTACTATACGTTACAAAACGTCCAAGATACTCTTTATATTTCTTCCGATACAGCAATTCTTTTAAATAAAACGGCCATGCATTCCACTTTCCAAAATCATCCCTGTCATATGGATAAGTAAAAATCTCTACAATGATTTTGCATTCCGGATACCGGTCTTTAACTTCCTTCAAAAATTGCATATAGTCATGATCTGCAACCGCCCTCCGCATATAAATAAAATCAGGCGTCTCTATTTGATGCAATGCTCTTTCATACTCCCTTGCAATTGATGCCAGCGGAAATAATCCTATGACACGCTGCATTAAACTTCTGTGAGATGCTGTAATTTGTATTTCTTCTATGCTAAATTGCCTGCCAAGTTCTTTCATCTGCATATCAATTTTTTTACTTACGCCCGAAGACTGCCTAGCATCAAAATGAATATAATAACCTCTTTTTTTTCCCATTCTTTACCTGCTCCAATTTTGATAAGTATAGCACAAACCTGATGCCTTTACAAACTATTCTTCGGATACTGGCCAAATAGATCCCTTTTATAATCTTTTATTGCATCAATGGTCGAGAAAATATTGGGGAGCTGTCCTCTAACAATCCATATCATTATCCATGCCACCCGATTAAATACAAAATAACAAAGAAAAAGGGCAAAACGCCCCTTGCTCATCCATTTTTGATTGCAGATCAGCCAGTTTCGCGCTATATAGTAAGCACTATCCGGTCTTTCATTTCCAAATGTAGCTCCATTTACTTTATGGTAAACAAGCGCCTCCGCACAATACCATATGGTCACTTGCTTTTTCCTTGCCCTTAAGCTATATTCCACATCCTCATAGTATAAAAAAAACTTTTCATCCAATATTCCTAATTTCTGTATAATTTCCTTTGACATGAAGAGACTACATCCATTTGCAAAAGAACACTGCTCACTTCTGTTGTATTGCCCTGCATCCTTTTGATTCATTCCCCTTGGCAAAGGCTTCCAGATAACCTTACTAAAATACCCCCCGGCATACCATATGGTATCCGGTTTGTCCGCATACACAATTTTAGGAACAACGATTGCTCCGGTTTCTTTATGGGAATCCAGCATTTTTTCTACGGTATCTTTCCTGATTTCTGTATCATTATTCAATATAAAAAAATATTCATACCCGTTCTCTTCCGACCACTTTATCCCCACATTATTTGCTTCGGAAAAACCATAATTCTTGTCCAGCGGAATAATCGTAACCTGATTGTTCTCCCTCCACCTGTCCTGCAAAAGTTGAAGAGAGTTATCCGTGGAAGCATTATCCACAACCACAATCTGAAGCTTTGAAGAAATCGTACTTCTCAGAATAGATTCAATACACTTATCATTATATTTTTTCCCATTATAATTCACTAAAATAACACTGATTTTCTCCATATTCAGCCCTTTTCTTTTCATTAGAAACGAAATTCACCATCATGTGACAAAAAATTAATTTGTGTAAAATGAAATTTTTTCAATTGTTCTAATAATTCATTTTGTTTAAATATCGTCAATTCGTAAATAACTTCTGTTTCATTGTTTTTTATGCTTTTGGACTTTTCCTTTCGATTTCTGGCATACTTGCAAATCACATCGTCTACCTCTTGCCAGTCTACTTCATTATCTGAAGATCTTAAAACCAATACAGATTCCGCCCTGGAATTAGGGATTATACTGACCCCCAGGAGTAAAATTGTCATAACAATGCACAATAAAATTGACAGCAATGTCAGCCCCACCCCACAAATAATCCCGGCACTGATCGACCAGAACAAATATAAAATATCTAATGGATTTTTAACTGCATTCCGAAAACGCACAATTGACAGTGCCCCTACCATACCTAATGATACAATCAAATTTGACTGCATCGCTACCATAATTGCAGCTATGACAACTGGCATCCCTGCAATTGTAATTCCTGTGTCTTTCGAATAAAAGGCAGCTTTACTGGACAATTTATACACCATATAGACATACAATCCAATAATAAAAGCCATAAGGAAGATGATGACAACCTCCTTAAAAGAAAGCCCTGTACCTCCCGCCAGACTTTCATAAACACTCTTTTTAATAACATCTTTTACTGACATTCCATTGCCTCCTGCCTGCAAATTCTATACTTTGAATAAGATTCCCGCCTCATATTTCCGCTTTCTAAAACACCGGCAATAAATCCCGGCAAAAACTCATCATATTTCACTTCAAGTACGCTATCTGGTTTTTGTACACATGTTCTTGGGAAATCTGCCCCCTGCATAAACAAATCTATTCTCTGACTAAAACGCAAATTACGGTCCAGCGTTATTCTAACGTTCCCTGCATCAAACACAAATGCTTTCCGGTCATATTCCACAATAATTACAGGTATTAATTTTCTTTTTTTTATTGCTATATTAAAAAGAGTGATAGTATTATCAAATGACGGAACGCCGTCATCAATACTCTGCCCTTGCAGCAGCTTCACCATCTGCTCTCTTGATATCCTGCGGCTTTTCTTTAAAATTCGATTATCCCTTTTGTATTTGACCTCAAGCTTAATCACATCATAAGAACCGTTATAGATCCGTATTCGGTACTTCTCACGAATTTGATTTCCATTTACCGTATCCACCAAATGTCTGTCTTCATAGTCATCAAAATATATACTTGTTATGGTATACCCATATGGGCTTTCCTGGTTATGATCTGTATGCAAGACACATTCCAACTTAGACTGCAAATAAAAAAGTTCCCTTTCACCACAAATAAATTTATCTTCTACACGATACATGATACTTTTCCTTTAAAAATTATTATATAATTCAACGATTTTTTTTGTATATATATCCACATCATATTTTTTTGCTGTCTGCGAAATTTGTTCCCTTGACAGTCTTCTCTTCTCCACTATTTTAATCGCATCCAAATAATCTGCTGCATCGTGCTTTTTTAAAACAATACCATTTTCATCGCTGACAAGTTCCTTCACCGCACTTGTATCCAAAACAACCACTGGTGTGCCGCAGGCAATTGCTTCCACCGTAACAAGCGAAAAGGATTCTTCTAAAGACGGATTCATAAAAATATGAGCTAGAGAATAAATCATAACAAGTTCCTTTTTATCTTCAGTCTGCTTTATCCCTTTTACGTTTTGTGGCAATCCGCCAATTTGCCTTGCTGTCAAACCCACAAGAAAAATTTGATACTCCGAAGGCAGCATTTTACTAAGTGCAAGAAAGTCCGGAAGCCCTTTACGCGCATCCCAGGCATTGGCAACTCCAAGAACTACCTTTTTTTCCCTGCTGATACCGTACTTATGATATAATTCATCCAACGGTTTCCGGTAGGAAAATACCTTAAGATCAATTCCGTTATTCACTATTCTCACAGGATAATCCTGAAAAAATGATTTTTTTACCAGCGACTCCATCCATTTTGACGGAACGATAATTGTGAGGTTTTTTAATTCTGTGAACATCCTTTTCTTATCAGCATAATTTTTTCGGGAGGCATCTGCAAGTAAGCTGATTGGATATACCCGCTTGTTCGGGCATTTGCCACATTCCCTTTCCCACTTGCCACACTTTGCTGCTGTAAAATATGCACAATGGCCTGTGAACGGCCAACAGTCATGAAATGTCCAAAAAATTTTTCCGTTGTATTCCTTAGACAGATAACGAAAAAGCAGCGGTAGATTGATATAATATCCGTGCAAATTATGTAAATGAATAATATCAGGACACTCTTGGCGAAGCTTTCTAATTATTTTCTGAGTTACAAAATAAGAACCATATCCCTGCCTGTCAAATACGGTATTAATTACCACATGTATCCAAAAAGAAAGGCCATTCCCAATTTTTATACACCGAAGGTCCATAAAAGGTTTCCTTCTCCCCACTACAGAAAGTGTTTCCCAACCTGATTCATTGGCTTTTTGCTGAATATCTCCCATAAGTTTCCCGGTACTTGTATTGCAAACCGTATTTATTTGAACTAATTTTTTCAATTTTTTCCCTGCTCCATGCTTTCTAACTCCCGTATTCTCTTTTCCATTATGCTTAACTCTTGAATTAATATGCGTATTTTTAGATTTTGTCTTGACACAATAGATGTCAATGTCATTAATGTTGTAATGACAAAGGCAAACACTAAAATATACAATCCATTCATATTGCTCTCTATACCAAAAACTGCAACAAATGTCATCAATAATTCCGGGAACGCGATCAACAGAATCATAACAAAACCGGCCGCCAGCCATATCAGTGTATACTTTAATTCCAGCATTTTATTTTTTAAATAATGCAAAATAAAAATGAAATAAAAACATACAGCGATTATTAACGTTACTCTTAAAGTTACGGGAATCATCTCTACCTCCTTACTCCAAAGCTTATTCTCCGAATAATCATTGCCAGAGTCACCTTACACATATAATAAATTGATTTTTTCATAGTTATGGAACTTTCACCAGCTTTACGTTCCCGCATAATAACCGGATATTCTTTTATCCTTCCTCCATGTACAGCAGCAATGACCATCGCCTCCGGCTCTGGATAATCAGCCGGATAATCCAGAGCAAATATACGGATAAATTTTGTATTGACTACCCGGTAACCACTTGTAATATCCTTCACTCTAACACCCGTCAATAACTTCCCTAAAAAACTGAGAAAATTTATCCCCACCCGGCGAATCCGGGTTGACTGAAACCCTTCCTTTTCCAAAAAGCGTGACCCAATCACGATGTCAGCTTGTCCTTCCTCGATCGGTCTTATCATTTCTTCCAAATATGACACATCATGCTGTCCATCGCCGTCAATCTGCACTGCAATATCATAATGATTATCCCAGGCATACCGGTAACCGGTTTGAACAGCGCCTCCAATTCCCATATTGATTGCCAAATTTACCACCTGGTATTTATTGCTGTTACAAATGCTTTGGGTATGGTCTGTTGATCCGTCATTTATAACAAGATAGTCATATTTAGGGAACTTCTCTATCAGATTGTTAACAACTTTTTCAATGCTTCCTTCCTCATTATAAGCAGGAATAATTATCAATGTCCTTAACACGTTTTCCTCCATCTATTTACAATTTCCATTTGCAAATAAAAGCTCTATTACCGACAACGCTGTAAAAATCTGTGTTTTTTCTCCCATGCTTCCTTGCATGTACAATTCTTCTATATCTCCCATCAATTTAGGAGACAGAAACTTCCCTACGATTTCAATATGCGTCCGGTAATATTCTCCTACAAACATTTGTAAATCTTTGTTATCCTTCAGCCACTTGTCCATCGGATTCATTCCACGATAATCCGATAGAATGGGAGCCTTTACTGGAAAACCAATTTTTCTCAACAGCAGGCTGGGGTGTGTAATCACATCCCAGGCAATTTGCTTGATCTGTTTCCATTTAAGATAAAACTCTGACCTGTCAATCATATCCCCTGTCCGTTCCCATACAAATCCTGCGGCCTCAGGATGCTTAGACAGTATCCACTTTTTATAAATATATCGATTTATTCTCTTTGACAACGGTATACTAAGGCAAAAATCCATAACATCAACATCCAGAAAAGGAGCGCATTCCTCCGTATAATGCCTTGCAAAAAGATGGGAACCCAAACATCCCAACAATCCCCGCGTATTGAGAAGGTATTCTTCCCTATTCTCATACTTACTATAAGAATTATCACTATAACTTTCCAGAAGTTTACCCGAGTAATTCCCTGCTGTTTCTAAAGAGTACACTTCTTTTTCATCCTTAATATAGGTTCCGAGTATCGCACCTCCCAATTGACCAGTATGGAGAATCCCATACTTTTGCATATCAAGACTATCAAAAATATGCAGTTCTGACCCTGCTCCTGAATAAAGAGAAACTCCAAAATTTAGCCGTGTACACTTATCCACATCATATAAATGTTTTGCGCTATCCATTGGCCAAACAAGTATTTCCTCTTTCCAATAAGCTGCTATTTGTTTGGCCACCAACTCATCCACATAATTTGACTGGCAAAAGGTGACTGCCAGAGAATCACCATACCCCAATTCATGTGCTATCCAATAATTCATTCTCGAATCAAGACCACCACTTAATTCCACCAAATGGCTGTATCCATATTCCAAATCTTTTTCATATTCCTGTTTTACTGCACGAATAAACAATTCATCCAGGATTTCAATTATCTCTGCCTCAGACTTATTTTCCAAATTTATTTTTCCATTTTTCAGAATATAATATGGCTTTATTTGAAAACCTGTTTCCTTAAGTTTAATATAATGACCTGGAAGTAACCTGCTCACCTCTTGTATATATGTAGAGTCATCTGCCATAAATCCATATGTAAGCATATAATAAATCGCTTTTTCATTTACATGATAATTGACCTTATTTAGCTTCAATCCTTCTGCCATCCATTCCATTGAAGACGAAATAATAAACTTACCTTCCTGCTGATAATAAAAAACTGCACCATCGCCATAATGACTTGTAAATACAGTCCAGTTATCAGCTCCCCGGTTCCAATACATTCCAGAAAAACTTCCACGGAAATCATTAAAAAATTCTGTATTTCTCTGGTTCATCAAAAATGTCAAATGGGAGATATCATTTGTTCCATATTCTGCAAACAAAGCCTTTTTATTAAGGATGACTCCTTCTATACAAGAAAAATATTCTTCTTTCAACTCGCAACATTTATCGTCAGGGAACTTTAATGTTGTATGCTGAAACATTTTGTAATTGGAAAATTCTACCCTTCTATATAACATCATATTATCCGTTTTTATTTCAGGACATGTCTCCATATTTGTTAAATAAAATCCCGGCATAACACTACTCCTATCTGTTGGTTAGTACACTGACTTCTTCACCAAGCCACTCTATCTGTTTATATTCTTGCCCATGACAAACAATATAATCAGGACCGTCATAATTTAACGCAATAATAATATCTGGAATAAATCCTAAGTCTTCATATTTCCCGGTTTCATTTTCCACATTAACATGCTCAATCCTTCCATAATTTTCTATCATAGCAATGATGGGATATTCATAAGAGTCCCCTCCTGTTACCAATCCAATATTGGAATAGCCTCTTTGCTCCAGCATATCCGCCAGCTTTCCATAACTTTCCGTCAACTCCCTGCGAGTGACAAAGTATCCGTTGCTTTTTGACTGTTCAAATGCAATTTTTCCATGATAGTAGAACATGCCCAACATCTCTGTACAGCATAAAAAGCATATAATGGGTACCACACTTCTTTCTATCTTGCTTTTCCTTATTGCTGAATTGTCGAAAAATAACTCCATTTGCCCAGCTAAAGCAGGACATAACACAGCAAAATAGGATATCATGTACCTGCTGACAAATGGCTCCCAACGTAATACTGCACAAAAACACAAAAAAGAAATGCATGCCATCACAAAATATTGGTTCTTTATATCCTTCCATTTTTTTCTGCAGTTATAAAATACAAACAAAATAATACATCCCACCAGCAACCACGTCAAAACCGGGTTTACTGCCGTACTGTTCCCATAGTTTTGAGGATCACGAACCTGAAATTCTCTTCCATCCTCCGAGATTACCGGATCATCAATATCTACTCCAAGAAACCTTGAAAACCGTAACACATATTTCCAAATCAAATTAGTGCTGTCAAATATCCATACCGTGGGCATATTATATGTGAAATTCTTGACAAAATTTACCGTCACATACCGCCAGTGCCCGGAACCGATCAACTGTCTCTGTCCTGTTCCTGCAGATGCTAATGCATGGTATGTCTCCAGGTTCCTTAAAAACTCCGGTATAACGATACAAGCAATCACAACGCCCGCCAAAACAAAATATATTGCCAAAGGAAACATTTTATCTCTTCGTCTTATTACTGTTATAAGTAACCAAAGCAACATGATTAACATGCCAAATCCAATTGATGGTTTTGTCAAATATCCAAACGCCACACTTAGGCTCAAAATCACAATACGCCATGTGGTCCGGTAAGATATCTCAATCTTTTCTCCCATATTTAAAAAGCCCAAAAGCAGATATACAAAGCATAACATCCAAAAACAGGCAAAATTATCCACTTGTGTTGTAAAACTTTCTGCAAAAGCTATCGGCATGGAGTAAAATAGCATACCCGCAATCAAGCAATATTTTGTTGAACATCCAATTTTCCCTGCAATGGCATACACCAAAATACCACTAGACAAATAAGAAACGCTTTGGAGCAGGTTTACAAACAAATCATTACCACCTGCCAAAGCATATACATGTAAATTGACATATGCACCAAGCACGGGACTTGCCACTTGTCTGCCTATATTGGTCGCATAATGTGCAACTGAACCATTTTGCAGCCAATGAAAAACCCTGGGCATGTGATATGTCATGGAATCCCAATTATATGGCATTGTCTTTAACGCCAGCCCTAACATTACAAGCATAAAAATACCTAAAGAAAATTTTTTTAATACTGAGCCTTTCCCCCACATCCAAAACCGCTTTTCATGTTTCCAGCTTAAAAGTAGGAAGCAACTCACAAGAATTATGTCAAATCCAAGCCAGCATATCCGCAAGGACGCGCTGCCTATCACTCGAAAAACTGACATAATTTCAGTGCTCAAGAAGCAATAAAGCATCCATATAGCAACCGCTTCTATATAACGTTCTACCCGATCTTTTTCCTTGCCAATTGAATAAAGAAATATAACCGCAATCAGCATCCTGTTCCCCCTTGCATACTAATGATAACCTCTGATTTCTGTGCTTCCAACCAGACGCAAAAACATATCGCCGGAAGCATCCATCACCTGGTATACGCTCCCATCCTGAATAGTAGTCTCTCTGAATAATTCCGGATAAGACTGCTTAAACAGTTCATCCGCATGGAATATTACCACATACTTACATTTCCTGATTTCATTTTCCCATGCTTCCTTCGACATAAGATAAGCCGTATTATGGATATTGATCTCACCTTCCCTATAGATTTCATATTGCCGATCATAGGTCTCCTGGTCAGGCACAATATTCCAGAAATCATACTCTGACACGATGGGGCAAACAGCATTCCTAAAAATGTATGCTGCATACCCGTCACTGTTACTACAGATAAAGTGGACCTTTTCCCCCTTATCTGCCATACTTCTTAAGATTTCCGCTAACTTATCATAGCCATAAGTATTTTCCTGTGTAGTATTTTCTTCGAGTCTGTTACTTTCAAAAACAAGTCCTTCAACTGGCATAATTATTATTATGAAAATAGTTAATACATAAACAAGAAAATCCGCTTTTTTCTTCTCCCATTTACTATGTTTATTTCCTTCAAAAATCAAATATATGACCGTCATAGCAATAGCACACAAATATGGTGCCAAATACCTATCATAGGATGTTAAATCCATCGCTTCATACATTTCAAAAGCAAACCAATAAGTAATCTGCAAAAAAGCACAAAAACAAGCCGCAGCAATTAATACCACTCCTGAAAATATATATTTCTGTTCCCTACCCACATTCCAATATCCAAAAAATGCTAATGAAGCAACCAAAAAGACAATACCCACAAGGAAATCGACAAAAGAAAGTTTAACCGGTCCAACAGAATATGTTTCCCCATCTAGTAATTTCACGAAAAAATTTCTGGTAGTCTGATACTGATACCATTCACCATTTCCTGTAAATACATCCCTAAGACCTTCAAATGTGATTCCACTAGCTGTAATTGCAGACTTTGTCTTCTCTTGCGACACCTCACTTCCTATAACATTTTCTTTTTCTTTGCTTTCTCCCTCTGATATTTCTTCTATACTTTTCTCTTCTGACTGTCCAAAATCCTCGTGTACAGCCTTTTCCACACTATTTTTTACTGGAACACTCAAATAAACCTGCCAGCTAAAATAAATTCCTATAACAAGAACTACACAAGCAACTGGATAAGCCAACTCTTTTATAACAATTTTCTTCTTTCTTACTCCTTGGAAAAATATATCTCCAAAGATAATCAACGCTGATACTCCCGCAAGCACCAATCCCATTTCTTTCGTCAAAGCTAATGCACACATTGCACAGCAAATCCTCACCCTATTAAACCATGACATTCCTTCTGAGTAATAGCATATCAAAATATATGCAGCCATTGCTGCCATCAAAGAATCAACCATAATCGTGCTGGATATATTAGGAAAAAAAAGGACTGGTATACCTATCATTGCCGTTAACACTGGCAATGTCCACTTTTTCCTTTCCCCCTTCTGCATAAGTGTGCTAAAAATAATTGATATACAAAGGAGCATTGTCTGGTATGCAACAAACAGAATGCCTTCATGAAACATTCCGTTTGCATACTCAAATACATATTCAATCAAAGTAGAAAATGGAAGATAACGCGGCAAAATCACTGTTGTATTTACATGATTTGCAAAGGAATCATAATAGAACATATCTCTGACCGCAATCCCCCAATGTCGCAAATCATCTCTCATCCCCAGCCAGTCTCCTTGGCTGGATAACAATATCAGGCAAAATAAAATAGAAAATATCCATAATCCAGGAGAAAATAAATCATGAAAATCCATCTTCTTTTTGTTGTATAAATAAATAGAAGCCAAAAGAATACCTATCGCCATTAAATAAAGAAAATAAATTCCCCCTTGCAAATGCCCTGCTAAACCAAAAAAATACAAAATAAGACCTTCTACAAACAATGAAACCGCTATTGTTTCTTCCCATTTCCGCCCTAAAACTATCATCATAAATAATGAATAAGAAAATAAAGGAAATAAGATCGCCATAATCCAAAACAATCTGGAATTTTTAGCAAATGTAATTTGGAGTGCAGCAGCCTGTTCTGCATCCTTTCCGGCTATACAGCACCCCCCATAATCACTTCCAGAAGTAATCCGCACTATTCCTTGATCTGACACATTCTGTAACGAAATCTGAATGCGCAGCCTTTCTCCTTTTTCCGCCTTCACCCTATCAAATGAAAATATAATATCTCCGTTTTCACCTGCTTTAAACAGAAAATCTTCATTCACTGCTTCCACCAGTACTTTGGAATAATCATCTGAATAAATTTTAAGAACTACATCCCCGGAAAAAGTATCTAACGCATAATACGGAACATCCACACCTGACAGTATGCCTACCGTAGGCTGCCATGTCTGTTCTAATACGCTTTCCTCTGTGTGAAAATCAATCCATGAATCTGGCCTTGAAACAATAGGGATTTGCAAATAAGAATATCGCTTAAAAAACAATATACCTATAACCAAAAACATTATGAAAAACAAAACATTTCTTCGTATTACCTTCCTCATATTCTGAACATTTCCTTATCTGTTAATATAAATTCTGACCTACGGCTCTATTTTTGAATTGTAACACATATTCACAGATTATACTATCACAAATTCGATTTCTTCCGTTTCCTTCTGACATCCCCATAGACCCGCACGGTTTCATCCACTACTTCTTCCCAATTATATTTGTCACAGATAAACCGGCTGCTTACTTCCTTATACCTTTTTACTTCCTCTTCTTTTTCCAATAAAAATCTGAGCTTAGCGCAAAGATCCGCCACATCCCCCTTGCGGAAGCTGGCCGCCTTATCCTCAACCACCTCCAGGTTCTCTGGAATATCGCTGACCAGACAGCAGTTTCCATAGCTCATCGCCTCCAAAAGGCTGATGGACATCCCTTCGACATCGCTTGGAACCACAAACACATAAGCGTTGGAGAACAATTCTTCCAGCACCCTGCCCTGGACGAAATCCGTAAGGACAATCTTGCTATTTCCCTTAGCATACCCATATATTTTTTCCATGTATTCCTCAGCGTGGCTGTCCCCGCCTGCAATCACAAGCTTTTTATCCGTCCGAAGCTCCTGGTAAGCTTCAATCAGGTAGTGGGCCCCCTTTTCCGGTACCAATCTTGCTAGAAATAAAATATAGTCATCCTTATGAAGGCCAAAACGCTTTGTGATCTCCCTGGCTTCCCGCCTGGCCGGTTTATCGATTCCATTGGGGATAAAAACCGTTTCCCGTCCATACTGCTGCCTGAAATAGTCCTGCACATTCCGGGAAAGGACTATGATTTCATCTGCCTTTCTGACTGCCGTTTTTTCCCCATATTTTAACACCTTAGAGGCCAGATTCCCCCATTTTGCCCTCTGCCAGTCCAGCCCATGGATTGTTGCCACCGTACTGATCCCAAAGAATTTAGGAATGCCTATCATAGTGCACGGCCCTTCCGCATGGTAATGGATTATACCATATCTTCCCACAAGGCTTCTTAACGTGGCAAGAAACGAATAGACGATGGCGTTCAGGCTGCTGCTTTTAAAGGTAGGAATGGTAAAAAGCCGTATCCCATTATATACCTTCCCTCTTTTTTCATCAAACTGCTTTCCGGAAACATGATACCCTGACCTGTTATAGGCATCCACATGATACCCTCTTTTCGTCAGCCTTGTGGAAATCTCATCTACCACAATCTCCACCCCGCCTTCACGGGACGGAATCCTTTTATGTCCAATCATCGCTATCTTTTTAGACCGGTTTTCCACCCTGTAACGTCGGCTTTCTTTGGCAACCTTAGTCAAAAAAGATAGATTTGTGGAAAAGTAACGCATAAAGAGTCTCTTCGGGTCTTGTACCAACCGATACAACCATTCCAGGCACATCTCCTGCACCCAGCCTGGCGCACGCTTTACCGTTCCGGCACAAAAATCAAAAGCCGCCCCTACCCCCAGCATTACCCCGCACACCTGAAACTGATGTTGATACATCCATTCCTCTTGTTTCGGCGCCCCAAGAGCCACCCAGATAAAATCCGGCCTTGCCTCATTAATTTTTTTAATCGCCTGCTCATCCTCTCCTGCCGTAAGCGGACGGTACGGGGGGGAATACATTCCCACAATGTTAAGCCACGGATATTGCTTTTTTAGCTTGCTATTAAGCTTGTCCAAAGTCTCCTTTGAACCTCCATAAAAATAATGCCGGAAACCGCGTTCCCTGGAAGCTTCAAAGATCTTGGGCATCAGATCCGGCCCCGGCACCCTCTTTGCGTCATAAAAACCCCTGCGCCGGCAAACAATCGAAAGAGGTTTGCCGTCCGGAAGACACATTGCGCCGCTGTTTTGGACTTTGTTGTATTTTTCATCACGATAGGACATCACGGTGGTATGCACGTTTGCAACACAGACATAATCTCCCCGCAGCTCTTCCAGATGCCCGGTCAAATATTCCACGGTTTCCTGCATATTTGTGACATTAATATTGGTATCTAATATCTTGCAATAGCGAAGCCCACTATTCATTTTTCCCTATCCCTTTCTTCTTTTTTCCCCCAGCAACAAAAACAGGCTGGCAACTACAAAAACAGCCGCCCCCGCCACAATACTGCCTGTCACTGTGTTACGGAACCGTTCCACCTTTGCGATATTCCCGGCAAAGGCAACCATTTCGGTTTTTGCTGACTCATACCCAAGAACCCGGTCCCCTTCCTGCAAAATATCTTCCCCGGAAGTAAGATAATAACCCTCTGTCAGGTCATCCGTGTACTCAAATGCTTTCCGGGGCAATAAGTACCTGTCAGGGTAAGAAACACACACAGATACCAGGATTCCACCCATGAGCGCCCCCGCAAGAGCCCATATGATCAGCTTACTCCTGTATTTTTTAAGCGCCCCTTTCCAATCCCCCCATACTGCTGTAAGCCCTGGGAGCTGCAACGCTGCCTCCCTGTCAAATCCAGCCAGGATCCCGATTTCCTTTGTTTCCTTCCCTGCCATCCAAAGCCCAGGTCCAACCAAGAGGAGAGATACATTCTTAAAGGAGGTGTTAAACAAAAATGGCTCTGTCAGTCCGGCGGCCAGGCAGGATAAGATCAGGCATAGCGCTATTCCGTCCTGCTGCATGGTCCTTCGGTAAATCCCCCGGACATAAAGATACATTAAAAATGCGAAAAAAAGAATCCCATAAGTAATCCATGCAAATACATAAGAATTGTCCATGGTTCTAAGAGACGTTACAATCCTGGTAGTGTCTACCCCAAAAAGCCCGGCCGTCTGGTTTTGTAAAAACCACTTAGACAGCTCAAGCCTGGTATTTAAAAGCTTATTTACATGATCAAACATTCTCCCCTTTAACAAAAGAGGCGCCCCAAAAGATAAGAAAAGACAAAGGGGCAGGCAACACTGGATCAACACCTGCTCCACCTTGCAAAATTTTTTCCTGATCTCCCAGTAGCACACTAAAACAAGGCAGGCCGTAGTCACCAAAAACCCCGTCGTACTAAGGGAATACATAAACACAAACAAATTTCCTGCCTCTAACACAGCCAGATAATAAAACCGGAATCTGTCCTGAAGCAAATAGACAAGAAAACACACCAAGACTAAATAGGATATATGCAGCACATTGGGATGGGCATACCCCAGATTCCACCGGATCACACGCCCCATTCCCAGCCTGTCATGCACTTTAAAAGGACTGTCGATCACATGCAGTGCCGTAAGAAAAAACAAACTCCCAAAAGAAAGCGCCCATGTCGCCAGCCCTACCTGAAACAATCGTTTTAGGTCTATATTTTTCATCCCGCATAACAATAGCGCCACAAAAAGCGCCCCTTTTTCATGAGAGACTACATAAACTACGCCTCCAAGAAGAAGAAATGTGCCGTAAAAGACTATCTCCCGCAGGGAATAACTGGTCAAAACCGCCTTTCCTGCCCAGCCCATCAGCGCTATCACCAAAAACACCTTAAATGCCGTCTGCCCGTCGTACAACCCGATCCCCTTTGCAAACAGAAGTGACACAAAAAAAATAAAAAAACAAATTTCCGATCGTTTCACCATATGCTTTTTAGTTATTTGCTCCATAGCTTTCCTTCCTTTCCCTGTCAGTTACCCCTTTCCATTCTGATCCTTTCAGCACCATGCACCATGCCCCGCCTGCCACAAAAAGCAGGTAATTCCGTGCAAGAAAAACAGAAATGACATGAGCCTCAATAACCGTGTATAGGCTGATCGATGCAATAAGCGCTATGGCCAAATAATCATTCTTTTTATAAAAAAACACCAGCATTGCCGCTATTGCCAGCGCCAAAACACACCCAGGTATGATCCCGTACCAGTAAAAAAGCCGCACCCAGCCAAGATCAAAAAAGTAATTGTTTTCTGGTCTGGAAAACAGCCTCCATGTTTGTACGGTTCCCTCAAACCGGTCATTCTCCACCAATATACGAACCCTTCCATTCAATGCCCTGTTCAAATAATAAAAAAGCATTGTAACCGGGCTTCTGTCGTCATACCACACATAATCATAGACCCGGTATGCATTGCATGCGATCAAAACCGATATTCCAATGCTTCCTAATGATGTGATCATACCGAACCAATTCAACAGTTTCCCCACCAAAACATTCTTCTGCCGTGTGGCTGCCAGAACGATAGCAATCGCCAGCACCGTTACAAGAAGACTTGTCCTGGAGTCTGTTAGGAGGTAAAAGAAGACATTCACCAATAGTAAGACCAGATAATGCCACCATCTCATCATTTTCCCATACAAATACAATCCCAATACGGATAATGACCACACCATGCACTGCAAGGCATTGGGATGTCCCATCCCCAGGGTATATCTGGTCTCCACGCTTCCTCTCCCATAATCCTGGGTAAGCGAAACCCCACCGTAGATCCCTGTTACCGACAAAAGAATGATGACAAGGCAGCCTGAAAGCGTCAGCCAAAATACCAGCTTTAAACATTTCCCCATATCTATATTTTTGCAAGAAGCCACAAAGACAGCCACCCTTACCAGTTCATTCCTTCCGGTCACAAAGTAGGAGACCGCACCCATCACACAAAAGAAAAAGATGCAGGCGTACTCTTTAAAAGTATACTTTGTCAGACACACTTTCGCCAAAAACAGGAGAAAAGTAAGTTGAAAAAGCCTCCCCTGTACCGGATTGGTATAGTTGCTTTTATCTACAAGGACTACCAGCACTTCTATCACCACCGCAATGGTAAAAAGATATTCCCCGATCCGGTGCATGAAGGTATCTTTGGTTTTCATGACGTTTCATCCCCCGTAGTATCCAACACATCCTGCCTGTTTTTCTTTTCCACCTTTCCATCCTTGACTTCAAAGATCACATCTGCATTTTTGATGGTGGTAAGCCGGTGGGCAATGATAAGGATGGTCTTTTGCCCTTTTAATGAATCGATGGCCTCCATCACAGCCGCTTCCGTGTCATTGTCAAGAGCGGAAGTCGCCTCATCCAACACCAAAACCTCGGGATTATGGTAAAGCGCCCTGGCAATGCCGATCCTCTGCCTCTGTCCCCCGGATAAGCGGACTCCCCGATCCCCAACATAGGTATCAAGCCCCTCCGGAAGGGTATCCACAAAATCATAAAGCTGTGCCTGCTGCAGGGCACTTATAACCGTTTGCTCATCAATCTCACTTTCATCAATCCCAAATGCCACATTATTCCTGATGGTATCATCAGACAGGTAAATGGACTGGGGAATATATCCGATCTCCTTTTGCCAGGTAGGCAGATTCTTATAAATATTCATCCCATCTACTATAATTTTTCCCTGCTGGGGCGGCAAAAGCCCCAGTAAAATATCTACCATCGTTGATTTCCCGGCTCCGGAACTTCCCACAAAAGCTACCGTTTCCCCTCTGGTAATCTCAAAGCAGGCATCTTCAATGACATTGCCCTCCCCTTCAGGATAACAGTATGTGACACGCTTTGCCTGGATCTTTTCCTGAAAATGCCACTGGTCATCCTTTTCCTGCTCTTCCACATACAGGTCTTCTATTTCCTTTAAATCGTGGTAGATTAAGTCAATAGAAGGGGTTGCAAAAATCACTGCGGAGAGATGCTCGTTGATCCTGCCAACAGATGGCAACAGCCGGAATGCCGCTACTGCAAATATGGCAAGCTGGGGCACGAATTCCGCTAATTCTTTTTGTCCAAAAAACATCTTAACCAATACCGCCGCTAAAAGCCCTGTCATACATACCATTTCAATGATATATTTAGGCATAATCCCGATCAGGCGGTTTAAACGGAGCACGCGCACATACTTTCCCATATAGCTGTCATAGTTTCTGATAAAGGTCTCACTCCGGTCAAGGATCTTGATATCTTTAATCCCGCTTAAGGACTGGTTCATCCACTGGTAGATTTTTGCCTTGTACTCCTGACCCTGTTCCCCCCATTTCCTGGAATATTTTTTGTTGATATAGGAAAAAATTGCAAGACAGACTATCAGCAGGCCAGCGATCACTACCGTAATCGACTGACTCACAATAAACAGATACACTCCAAGAACCATGCACACACATGCTTCAGCCGCCATTTCCATAAAGTGCAGAATCGCCTTGGCAAACTGATCCGTATCCTCCTGCATGCTCCTTTGCAGAACTGCAATATTCTTATTCAAATGGAAGGTATATGGCTCCTTCATATAGGCTTTCAGCAGATTCGTTGATATGGTCCGCTGAATCCGGTATGCAAACCTGTAGATCGTATTTTTTTCCAGTATAATATAGACGTTTTTGATCACATAAATCGCTATAATGCCCCCTGCCAGCGCTGCCAGGAAATGTTCAAACTCCCCGAACGAACCTAAGCGGTAAAAAACGGATATCACCGTGCTTTCCAACATGGCATCCTGGTTCATGATTCCGTCAATGAACGGGGAAAACAGGGAAATAGCCAAAAGTTCCAACATGCTTCCCGCCAGAATCATAACCGTCAGCAGGACGATCTTTATTTTATCCGCTGTAGAAAAAATATAATTTAACTTTTTAATCATATGCCACCTTCTCCATGCACCCCATCAGCTTTTCGTAATAAATGTCAAATCCGCATTTTTCTTTTATGTCCTCATAACTGTTCTTTCCCATCTCCTTTAAGTGTTCTTTACTGGAAACGCATTTCAGAACAGCCTCATAAAAGTCTTCCTTACTGTTATCCTGAAACAGGTAACCGTTCCTGCCCTCTTCTATATAACAGGCAGTGCCGTTTGTATTACTGCATATTGCCGGCACAGAAAAGGACATTGCCTCTAACTGGGAGACGGAGGCAGGGTCCC
>OFGA01000175.1_pt1 | contig 60159 bp, 51 predicted proteins | sample 1521471 | NCBI WGS metagenome assembly OFGA01 (sample SAMEA3504086, study PRJEB24116) | mouse gut metagenome | biome: mouse gut; feature: mouse-associated habitat; material: faeces | place: Denmark | collected 2011 | reverse complement strand
TTTGTGGTATGGCTGGGAAGAACGTTAGATTTAAGAAATATTATCATGATGAAAGTGAAGTGGAGCAAGCAGATTGTATCCATTATATTGCTTATTCTTCAATGTTTTTTGGCATCTCTTGGAAGGTATGCTTTCATACAAGCCGCCATCTTAATAGTCTTGTGCCAAATACAATATTCACTGATTAGGAAAGGAAATCCACAATGACAAAAAAGATAATGCTGGTCTTTGGCACAAGACCGGAAGCAATAAAGATGTGTCCTTTGATTCGTGAGTTAAAAACTCGAAAAGGGATAGAAACAGTGGTTTGTGTTACCGGCCAGCACAGGCAGATGCTGGATCAGGTGTTAGGGGCTTTTGAGGTTGCGGCGGATTATGATTTATCCATTATGAAGGAAGGACAGACTCTGTTTGACATTACGGAGGCAATATTAGGGAAGGTTAAGACGGTGTTAGAGAAGGTAAATCCGGATGTGGTTTTGGTACATGGGGATACGAGTACAGCATTTGTAACTGCGTTGGCTTGTTTCTATTTGCAGATTCCCGTGGGACATGTGGAGGCAGGCTTAAGGACATATAAGCTTGACTCCCCATATCCGGAAGAATTTAACCGTCAGGCAGTTTCTATCATAAGCCGATATCATTTTGCGCCTACGCAGCTTGCGGCAGAACACTTGATAAGAGAAGGAAAGAATCCGGAACACATCTATATTACAGGCAATACGGTGATTGACGCTATGTCGCATACCGTGAGGGAGGACTATACTCATCCAGAGCTTGATTGGGTTGGACATGATAAACTCATTTTCATAACGGCTCATCGGCGTGAAAATTTAGGCCGCCCGCTTCGTCAGATGTTTCGGGCGATCCGCCGTGTGCTTGACGAGCACTCGGATTGTAAAGCGGTGTATCCCATTCATATGAATCCTGCAGTCAGGAAGGCGGCCGAGGAGGAGCTTGACGGTTGTGACAGAATACATATGATTGAGCCAATCGGAGTATTTGACTGTCATAACTTTGAAGCGCGGTGTTTTCTGTGTCTTACGGATTCAGGAGGGATTCAGGAGGAGGTTCCTTCTTTCGGCAGACCGGTATTGGTGATGAGAGACACTACGGAACGACCGGAAGGGATAGAGGCCGGAACTCTTAAGCTGGTGGGCGTAAAGGAGGAGGTTATCTACGAAAATTTTAAGGAATTATTAGAAAATGAAGAGGCTTACAATCAGATGGCGCAGGCATGTAATCCGTATGGGGACGGCCATGCCAGCAGGAGGATTGGAGACGTACTGGAATATGGCGCTTGTGAGATGTGGAGGGCGAAATAGCAAAATTGGGAGACTGTAGGATGCCGAGGGAGAAATAGAAGGAGAGATTCAGGATGGGCGTAATTAAGAGAAGCGTGAAAAGAGCGCTTGTCTGGCTTTTGGCCGAGTATACCGATATGGCTTATAAATATAAGGGGGGGGATTTTGAGAGAGACTGTGCTATTGAAGCTTTGATAAAAAAGGCGGAAATTCTGGGATATTCTTATCAATTTCCCTATGAATATACATGGAAGAATAGGGAAGTAGATTCACAAGTGGATGTATCCGTGATTGTGCCGGTATATAATATTGAAAAATACATTGGCCAGTGTATTCAGTCATTGATGGACCAAAAGACGGAATTCGTCTATGAAGTGCTTCTGGTGGATGACGGTTCAGTGGATTCGTCGGGGATGATTTGCGATAAGTATGCCGAAAATTATCCAATGGTCAGCGTTGTGCATCAGGAGAATAAGGGGCTTTCCTGTGCAAGAAATGCAGGATTGGAGAAGGTAAGAGGACGGTATATCAGTTTTGTGGATGGGGATGACTGTGTAGAGCAGGATTATATCCAGGTCTTAATGCAGAAAGCGGCACAGGCCAAGGCTGACATTGTAAAGGCTGATTTTTATCAGATGTATTCGGACGGTACGACACTCCCGTCCGGAAGGTACCGACGGGTAAAATCCAGCTATCATAACGGATTAGGGGAGGATATGCTAAGTTTTACGTATGCGTGGGGTGCGGTTTATAAAAGGGAGATGTGGGAAGAGATTCGTTTTCCGGCAGGGTATCTTTATGAGGATATGATGATTGCACATTTATTGTTCTATATGGCGGAGACGTTTGAGTATGTTGATTTACCCTTATATCGTTATAGGAAAGATAATCCGACATCAATTCTGCATACCTGGGGAACTAAGGAAGTGAATCCCAAGGGGCTTGACCATGTATTCCTTGCGTATGCGACGCTGGAATTTATGTATCGTCAGAAGATAAAGGTTGACGTGAATATTTTGAAGTTGACAATACGCGAGTTTGGGGTGATTGTGTTTTACCGGATGAATAAAAAATATCATCCGTTGGCCTTTGAATTGGGGTGTTATACGGTTAGGCGGCTGCTTTGCAGGATTACCGGGGAATATGAGGTATTCCTCAATGAAAAAGAACGGAAGTATGTGGATGCTTTTTTGAAGGGAAAGTATACGGCCTGGAGGGCGCTGTGCAATATGGAACGATGGAAGGCAAAGTGAGAAGGGACGAACTTTTTCTTGTAAACATCCCATGGCCATGTTATCATCAGTCATAAAGAGGAGGTCTTAAATATGGGGATGTTTTTAGACAGCATTGTTCCGTCAGAGCGTTATAAGGATATTGTGAGGACTCGATTTTTTGTTGATAAATCTTTGATGATTGCAGAGTTAATTTCGGCAGTCAGCATAGACGGGCAGAAATATGTCTGCATTACCAGGCCGAGGAGGTTTGGCAAGAGTGTGATGGCAGATATGGTTGCCGCTTTTTTTGGAAGAACAGCGGACGGGGCGCCCATATTTGAAGGTTTGAATATTCTGTCAGACAGAAAGGAAGGACGGACGGATGGGGACACAAGCACCCCGGCTCAATTCGGCATAGACAAGGAGCAGGTTCGGGAGTGTATGAACAGATATCCGGTGGTCTATATTGATTTTAGTGAGATTCCGGAGAGATGTTCCTGCTTTGATGAATACATTACCAGAATTTTAGAGGGATTAAAGGAAGATTTAAGTTCTGCATATCCGGAAATTGTTTCAGATACATCCAAAGCAGTCTGGGATATCATGACAGAGATTTTTCAGAAGACAAGGCAAAGGTTTGTGTTCGTGTTCGACGAGTGGGATGCTGCATTTCATATGCCGTTTATTTCCGAAGGGGATAGGCAGGAATTCCTGAGGCTTTTGAAGGCTCTGCTTAAGGACAAGGCGTATATAGAATTTGCTTATATGACCGGAGTTCTGCCAATAGCGAAATATTCCAGTGGTTCAGAGATTAACATGTTCAAAGAATATAGTATGGCTGCGTCTGAATTGTATGGTGAATATTTCGGATTCTTGGAAAAAGAGGTTGACCGGCTATTTGAGATATATATACAGACTACAAGGATACCGAAGATTTCGCGGGATGACCTGCGGTTTTGGTATGACGGCTATTATACGGCGGTTGGCGAGAGACTTTATAATCCCCGTTCTGTTGTGTGCGCTTTGACGGATAATCAGTTGAAAAGCTATTGGACGGGTTCCGGTCCGTATGAGGAGTGCTATTACTATATCAAAAATAATGTTAAAGATATCAGAGATGATCTTGTGCTGATGGTGTCCGGGGAAGGTGTGAAGGCCAGGATACAGGAGTACGCGGCGACTGCGGCCAGGTTGGATACAAAAGACCAGATCTATTCAGCTATGGTTGTTTACGGTTTGTTGACTTATGAAGATGGGTCTGGCAGGGTGTTCATTCCCAACAAGGAGTTGATGGACAGATTTGACGAATTGTTATTGTCAAAGGAAAGTCTTGGATACGTTTATAGTCTGGCAAGGCAGTCGGAGAAGATGCTTGCGGCTACGCTGGCAGGCGATACAAAGACAATGGCCCAGATTTTGGAATTTGCACATGATACGGAGTCGCCGATCTTATCGTATAATCACGAGACTGAACTGTCTGCCCTTGTGAATCTGGTCTATCTGTCTGCGAGAGATGAGTATCGTGTGGAGAGAGAGGATAAGGCGGGAAAGGGGTATGTGGATTTTATATTCTATCCGCAGCATAGAAGGGGAGACGCTTTGATTCTGGAATTGAAGGTTGATGGAAAGCCAGAGGAGGCAATTAGGCAGATTAGAGATAAAAGGTATGTCCTTCGTTTTCAGGGGAAGTTGGGGGAAAAGCCGAAGTTTGAAGGGAGGGTTTTGGCTGTTGGGATTAGCTATGACAGGAGGACGAAAAAACATTCTTGCAGGGTGGAAGAATTGTAATGTGGAAGACGGTATGATGTCTGATTGTAATAATTATAAAGGGGCTGTCGCATTAACGAATAAAAATTCGTGAAGCGACAGCTTCATTTTTGCTGTTTTTACATGTGATTTTAAGAAAAAGTCCTGGATCACTCTGTTATTCTATAAAAAAGGCATACTTTAATAAGCCATTTCCCATGGCTTGAAAGTTTGTTTTGAGATGTTTAAAATTAAGCGCTTTTCACTGGGAACAAATGTGTTCCCGTCCTGCCTTTTTGAATCTTATTATGGAGCTTGTTTATGTTCCTTGCCATGGCGAGCAGTATACTTTCCGCAAGCACATTTGGAGTTCCTTTGCTTACATATCTCCGAAACTGCATATCCTGTTTTAAATCTCCAAAAGAACCTTCTGCCTGTATGCTCCGGTTGATTCTGAAAACAATCCATTCATCAGAAAGAATCCGTTCCAGATCCTCCTGTCTGTATTTTAGAAATGTCTTGGCAACCTGAAGTGTTTTCGTCCTTTTTTCTAGTGCTCCATCCGGGCAGAAATCAGAGTTTATTACAGCCTGATTCACGCCATTGCTTCGTTAAAATTTCTAGTCGATGACCACATCGCCGTTGAAATTTTGCCTTGCACTGACGCGAATCAGTCAGCACTAAATTCTGATTTCTGCCCGGATGGAGCACTAGCGGTATTTTACAATTGTTTCCCTTGATACATTAAAAAATCAATGTTGTGGTATCTGTTGGCTGCGGGCCTGTGGTGAGCCGTGTAATATATTCAGGGTCCACTCCATGCTGGAGGTTATATGCCGGTTTTAACTGTCCGTTACCCATGGCATCCTCTTTCATCCTCATAAAAGCGGCATCCTGGCCTGTCTTGGAATAACTGTTGCGTCCGCCGCAGATATGTATTTGCTGGTTATATTTTTTGAGCCGGGACAGATAATCTTCGGGTGTTTCCATGCTCTTTTGAAGCGGCGTTTTTCTTTTCCCAATGCCATGGACAAAGAAAAGTATTGATGAAAGTACGGCTTATAACCAGAAAAATAAACTGATATCGAGGATAATATAAATAACAAAATCCCTATTTTATCATGGTTTGCAATATAGACTAACGCATTGCAGCAACGTGAGGGTGGCAGGACTGCTGGGTCTGGCATGGTTGCTGCAATCGTTGAGTAATCTAACTAACAAAGTTTTTTTGAAATATTGCAGTAATGAAAAAGTGGAAAGTGGTGCAAAATGGTGCCAAGACGAAATAAAGGCTGAATTAGATTTATCAAATAGCTTGAAGGATTAAGGAAAATTGGATATAATTAACTTGAACAGCAGGAGTTTTTGGAGAAAGCGAAGGTGGTCAGAGAAAGTCTTACAGCTTCAACCTGGCATGGGTTGGAAACCAATGGTAAGTTTGAATGACTGTCATACACTTTCGGTTCTGTTTATTGAGGTAACAATTTAAGGAAAAGCCTTTAAAATCAATAATTTAGGGCTTGACATTATAGGAAGGTAAAAAGTATATGATACATCCAGATAAAGTAAGAGAGGAAGCCAGGAATAAAGAAAACGATAATTTTAAGTTTCGCACGTTCTTAAAATGCCATGCAGATGAAGACGAGTTAGACAGGCAATTCCTGCGCCTGCATAAAGAGTTATTTGCAGGCTACGATTGCAGCAAATGCAGAAATTGCTGCAAGATGTATAAAGGGAGCATTCCGGCAGAAGATATTGACAGGGATGCACAATATTTGGAAATAACACCCGAACAATTTATTGATACTTACTTGGAAAAAGAAGATTATGGCATGAACTATCAGACCAGGCATAAACCATGCAATTTTTTACAGGAAGATGGTAACTGTAAATTGGGCGATTGTAAACCTGATAGCTGCAAAAAATATCCATATACTGACCAGCCGGAGAGATTGTCAAGTTTGCTTAGTGTATTAGATGTGATAGAGATTTGTCCAGTAGCTTTTGAGATTTTTGAAAGACTAAAGAAAGAGTATCGGTTTAGGACACGCAGATAAAGGGAGATTAACTATGAACCTGACTAATTTTTTAAAACAGACAGACGCCATTACGTCACAGTATTCAACGGAACAGCTCATTGCTTTTATTCATGATGTCGGGAGAGTCTGCCCGGAGCATTGCAGGGAGAACTTTCTGCAAATGCTGGAATCTGCAGGAAATGGAGCGGTAAGAGCGTCAAACAAAAATGAGGAAAAAGATATTGATTTCGACGAAATGTACAGTCGTATCAGGGATTATTTAAAGAGCATTGATTCTCAGGAAGTTACTATTACCGCTGTTTTGAACGAAGAATATGACGACTGGTATGACGACGGCGGGGAAGAATTTTATTATGAGGATAACAACGGCATTTCGGATATGCTTGAAGAAGCCTGTGATTTTGTGCATATCTGCATGGACAGGGAGAAATATAAAGAAGGCTTTGCGGTTGGGAAGCAGCTGTTGGAAATGGAGATTCTGTGCGACAATGAGTATGGCGATGAGGAATTTTCACTGAGGGATATGGTGCATTATGAACTTTTGCACTGCGATTTGAAACGGGTAATCCTTGATATAGCATATTGTGCATATCAATCAGTGCCGCTTGCCAAACGCCCGGAGGCATTGTATGGAGTTATTCTAAATGCGAAAGAGGACACAGCTGCATTAGAAACCGTTATGCAGCATGGAGAGGAAGACTTGCCGGAATTTGAAGAGTTTCTTCCGTTATGGATTACCTATCTTGGCGATAAGACGGGGCATGATGCGGGCCGCCTTATTTTGGAAGCCGTTGATCTGCTAAATGATTTTTCGATGGAGATTCAGTATGCGGAAAAGTATGCAGCTGTCCATCCGGGATTATATCTGAGTATATTGGAAAACGGGAAACATGTGCCGGCGGGTGATATGGCAGCTATAGGACTCAAAGCGATGAAGGCGATACCAAACAAATATGTAATCCGCAGTAAAGCAGCATTGGAAACGGCGGCGTATGTTATTGCGGCAGATGAGGAACAATTTTTATTGGAAAAGTGTTATTTTGCCGCATGTGAATCGGATACATCCGCACAAAACTATCTCCGTGCATTGTTAAACGGGTATGGAAACGGAAAGAAAAGGGAAGAACTGCAAAAGCTGCTAGAGTCAGTCCCAGTGTGCAAGAGCAGCGGTTATCCGCTGGATGAGGGGAGTTTTCGTGCAAATGGCGAAAGCGTATATTTTGAGAGAAAGGAAAATAAACCAAACAGCAATATGGTTATGATGCTCAGGTTCTTAGACGGGCAGTTTGCAGAGGTATTGGACAAAGGATTGCATAAATCTGAAGCACTGGGTTGGACGGGAACTTTCATGAAACAGGGAATTGCCCTGTTTCTGTTATGTCTTTATGAGGGGCCATGGAACGGTAAGGGGATTGCCGCTATGGCAGAGATGGCAAAAAGTGCAATGAGATTTTCCTCAGAAGAATATCGAAATGGTACCTGCGGACTTGAGGGAATAGGAGAAAATAATCTGTTTTGCCAGCTGTTTTTACAATGGAAGTCTATAGTGCCAATGCCAGCTGATATAAGGAACCGTGCTATAAAAAGAATTACAGCATTGCTGGAAAAACGGACGGCGGGAATTATGGATGCAAACCGCAGAAACTATTACGGGGAATGCGCAGCGTATATTGCCGCTTTGGGCGAAGTGCGGGAATCCATGGGAGAGCCGGGCGCAAAACAGAGGCTTATGACATCGTATAAGGATGCGTATCCGCGAAGAAGTGCATTTCGGGAAGAAATGCGGAAGTATGGCTGGGTCGATATGAAGAGAAAATAGGAGCAGCAGGGGATGCGGGACCATATCAAGCACCTGCGGATGTTTATTCTGAAAAGGAAGCGGGGAAAGAATAAGACCGCATAATGAAATATTGGATTCGTCCGGTATCACTTACAGTAGAAGCCAAACAAAGCGAATTAGCGGATTTTTTTGAAAACCCTGTCTTTTACTTCATTTTATCATGAAACACCAGAAAAGTCATTTCCCGTATTTCAATTTTACTATTATCGGAAGACTTAACCGTGCATTTTTACCCTTATGTTGCAGCACTCCCGGTTATTTCAGCAGTTCTACGCAGTTCTCCCCCCCCTTGCTCATACAAATCAGGCAGTCATGCAGGAATCCATGGGTAAGGTGGGCATAAAACAAAGACTTATGACATCGTATAAGGATGCGTGCTGCAAAAAGGGGTTCATCTTATGGATAGAAAAGAAACTTACAAAATCCTTTTATCAGACGAGGATAGAAGGATTCCTGATTCAAAAATAAGATAATCAAATGCTGATACATAACAATTTCTAATAAATTGTTATCTGATAGTATTCTATATCAATTCTGTTTATTTTACAACTCTTAAGATAAATTTGTCAGTTTTTCTATATTCAGTGTTTATTTTTCAACATTTTATTGGGATTTTTTGTTTATTTTGTACAATTTTTAGAGTGAAATAATTTTCAGATATAGTTTATAAGAACTTGATTGAGAATAATAATTGTAACAAAACAGGCATTTTTGCATTTACACTGAATTTCCTCTCAGCCCGCTTAAATAAAGGGTTTACGGAGATTTTCAGCTTGATATTTGACATAATAATTTATTAGAGAATGTTACCTGACAGCAGCAACACAGAATCCGGAAATAAAAATCAGGTACATACACTCTCTTTTACATCCAGGAAAACCGGAGGAACATATGCGGGAATTAGACTATGCCAGTATCGGGGTGAGGATTCGGAAAGCAAGAAAAGAAAAAGGCATGTCACAGGACGAGCTTGCAAAGGAGTGCGGTATCTGTATTTCGTTTATGGGCCATATTGAACGGGGCACACGCCGCATGAGCCTGGAGACATTTGCGAATATATGCATAATCCTGGAAGCAGATGCGGGAGAACTGCTGATGGGAATTCCAAGCCCGTCTCATACATTAGAAACAGTGTGGAACAATACTGCTGAGAAAAAAGAAAGCTATGACGTGTATATCAGCATTATGAAATCGGTAGCAGAAATTATGGGCAAAGCCTGATTCAAAGTGCTGGTATTGATAAGCAGGAAAATTTTCAAATACAATGAAATTTATGAGTACTGTTATGACTGCTTATACGGAAATTTCCGGCAGTGATGTGAGCATGTTTTTTATAAAAAATACAGGAGATTATTTAGAATGGACAGAACAGATAATTACAGAAAGACGGGAGAATTAGAAATAGACCTGGCCGGCCTGCTGACAAGTTTTTTCTTGAAATGGAAGCAGATTGCAGTATGTGCACTGGCGGGGATGATTCTTCTGGGCAGCTTCGGGTATCTGAAAAATCGAAATGCTGATATGCCGGAAGAAACAGTGACCGAAGAAGCAGAGCTGACCGAAGAAGAAAGCTGGAACGTGGCAGAGGCAGTGCAGTTAAAGAAAGAAAACGATGCCATTGAGGAATATGTGGAAAACTCTGTTCTAATGCAGACAGACGCATATCACAGGGAAAGTGTGCTTTTACAGTATTGCATTCAGGAAGCAGACATTCATACACTGCCAAAGGCCGTGGAAAGCTATACTGCTTTTTTACTATATGGCCAGGCGGCAGAGGCTGTACAAAAATCAAATGAGCCGTTTCGAAAAACACAGGCAGTTTATCTGGCAGAGCTGATTACGGCCTGGCAGGCAGCGGACAGACAGAATGAGATTATCACGGACAGTTTGCAGGACTGGAAAACAGAGAAGATTTTGTATGTGGAAGTGTCAGGGAAAGATAAAGAAATGACACAGCAGCTCGCGGATGCGGTGCAAAAGGAAATGGAGAAATATGCTTCTTTCGTGAAAAAGAATTGCGGCAGCCACGAACTGATATTATTGAATGAGATAAACAGAACAAGGGCTGATAATACACTTTTGGCACAGCAGCGTGAAAAGAGAAGCCTTCTGAAAGCAGGCAGAGACAATTTGAAGGCAATGACAGATGCCATGAGTGAAATGCAGAAAATAGCTTATGCAAAAGATTGCGGCGTAGAAACAGAAGAAAAAGCAGAGATGATAGCAGGCTCTGATACATCATCTGTTTTAAAATACATTGTCCTTGGATTGTGTTCAGGTATTTTTGCATACGGCTGTATATTTGTATGCCTGTACCTGATGCGTAATACGGTAAGAAGTGAAAGTGAATTCCAGTCATATTATAATGTTCCGCTTTATGGAAGTGTGTCTGCCAGAAAGACAGCAGGGAAAACAGGACAGGATAAAGCCGGGAACCGCCTGGAACAGACGCTGGGGCGTATCAGGCTTGCCTGTAAAAAACAGGGCATTGAAAAGCTCTGCCTGGCTGCCGAGTTTTCAGCCGGAACAAAAGAACAGGCCGTTTTGGAACATATATTACAGCAGTTTCAGGACTGGGGCATTCATGCTGTAATAGGAAAAGAACCTGACAGTGATATTTCTCAGTGGAATATGCTGGAAGAAGCCGGAACTGTGCTTCTGGTATGCAGTATTGGAGAAACGACTTATCCGATGGTAAATCACGCCATGGAATTTTACTGCGAGAATGATATTGATGTTATGGGGGCTGTGCTTTTCGATGCCAGGTAAGGACATAAGTGCAGTTCCTGAATCAGAATGAATGGAATGAAAACAGCAATCAGAAAACGGACAAGACTGCTTAAAAAAGTCCTTGCAGCATGGGCACCTGGGCTTTTCGGGCATGACACAGCATGAAAGGAACCGTGCCGCCAGGCGTGGGTGGCGAAGCATGCCTGAATCTGGATGGAGCACTCGTGATATTTACGCGTATTTGAAAAATCATTTCCGCAATCTGCACTTGCTGCTTTGTGGAGTACATCGCGCGAAAAGCATTTTTCAAATACGCTCTGGTACACACCCTGATAACTTTTCAGAGGGGTGTGTATTATTTTGCTTTTAAATACTTCTAACAGTCCTCTTTTATGCGCCGTTTACTGACAGGAGAGATGATATGTACTATGTATTACAAGTAGCGCCGGGAACGGAAACGAAGACGGAAACACAAATTTCTAAGATTCTTTCGGAAGAATTGTTTGGAGAGTGTTTTCATCCGACAAGGCATATGCGGAAAAAATTCCATGGAATCTGGAAAGACATACATGAAAAACTGCTTCCGGGATATGTCTTTATTACGACCGGGGATATCAGAAAATTGTATATGGAGCTGCAGAAAGTACCGATGCTTACAAAGCTGCTTGGAAAAGAAGATGAATATTTTGCGCAGCTGAAAGACCGGGATGCTGAATGGCTGGAAAGGCTTATGGGGCAAAATGGCAGCGGGACTGGCCAGGCAGAGATGGAAAGACATGAAGTGTCTCTTTCGCAGGTGCGTGTGGATGAGGGAAGCGGAGTCCGGGTTGTGTCTGGGCCGCTGAAAGATATGGATGGAATGATTAAGAAAATTCATCTGCATAAGAGGGTGGCAGAGGTTGAGGTGGAATTTATGAACCGTAAGACGGTGATTTATCTTGGGATTGAGCTGCTGGAGAAAAAGTGAAGGCTGAGGTGTGATGAAGATGTTTTTTTTAGAATCCCTATGGCCGTTTATGAGCCGCTGTGGAAAAAACGATAGATACTGCAAATATTTTTTGGGGATGATAGCAGGTATATGGAAGCATACGGAGAGCAGGAGTGGTTTTCATTCAATTAAAGCGGTTAATCCGGCAGACGCTGGATATGAAGATTATGGATATAAGAAGAAGTTTCACATAGATAAGAATGCTTACAGGAAAGTTTTAATCACAGGAGCAGGATTTTATATTGGAGAGTCTTTCAAGAAGTATTGCAAGAGCTGCTATCCGAACATAGAATGTACAGCCATTGATATGCTGGATGGGAGCTGGCGTGAGTATGATTTCAGCAGGTACGACACGGTTTTTCACGTTGCAGGAATAGACAGTTCAAACGCAGGGAAAACCACGTTTGAAAGGCGGGACAAGTATTATAAAGTAAATACAGGCCTTGCAGTTGAGTGCTGCAAAAAGGCTAAGCAATCAGGTGTTAAGCAGTTTATTCTTATGTCCTCTATTTGTATTTATGGACAAGTGGAAAGGATTGATGAATACACAATACCAGGACCACAGAATTTTTATGAAAATAGTAAATGGCTTGCAGATGTGCGTGTAAGAAAACTGGATGATGAGGACTTTCATGTTGCGGTATTGAGGCCGCCAATGATTTATGGCAGAGGCTCTAAAGGAACCTATCTGATTCTGAGCAGGATGGCAAGGAAGATGCATGTGTTTTCGAATGTGAATAACAAAAGGTCTGTGCTTTATATTGAAAACCTATGTGAATTTGTAAGCCTGCTGGTTCTGAGTAATAATGGGGGAATATTCTTTCCACAGAATGAAGGATATGCTTCTGTATCGAGATTCGTCCGTGAGATTTCGATAACAGCAAATAAACCGACTCATATAAGCAAGCTGCTGAATGCAGCTGTTTTTGTGGCAAAGCATATTCCAGGCAGAAAAGTTCAGGGCTTATCCAGGAAAGTTTTTGGGAATTTGTATTATGTTCAGGAGATGTCTGTGTATGATGGGATAGATTATCAGAAGGCAGACTTACGGTCATCGGTTATTGCAACAGAATCAGACCCGATTTCCATAGCAGTTTAAGGGGGCAGCGAATGAACATCGTAATTACAGACTGTTTTGATACATGGGAACATCGGGCAGATTTACTGTTAAAAGTGCTGGCAGAAGAAGGACATAGAGTACAGGTCCTGATGTCTGATTTCAGGCACATAGAAAAAAGCCGGAGATTTGACAGGAAAGATAACTTCATATTTTTCACCGCTGAACCGTATAAGAAGAATATCAGTATTGAACGGCTGTATAGCCATACTCAGCTTAGTATAGATATGTTTTCATGGGTGGAAGAACACGAGCGTAAGATTGATATTTTATGGGTTCTTGCACCGCCGAACAGTTTCGTCAAAAATGCAGCAGAGATTAAACAGAAACATAATCATATAAAACTCGTTATAGATTTGATTGACTTGTGGCCAGAAACGATGCCGATGGGAGGATTTAAACACACACCTGCATTTTATATGTGGCGGATGATAAGAGATGGTAACTTGAAATATGCTGATGTGATAATAACGGAGTGCAATTTATATAGAAAGGCATTAGGCCGTGTGCTTGACGGCAAGAGAGTAGAAACGCTTTATTTAGCGCGTAAAGATACTGGGTATGAGCCGCATCTGAATCTGCCGGATAATCAGATTAATCTGTGTTATCTTGGGTCTATTAACAACATTATAGATATTGATACAATAGGAAAAATAATCGAAAAGTGTGGAAAAATCAGGCCTGTAAAACTGATTATTGCTGGTCATGGAGAGAAGAAACATGAACTTTGCAGTACCGCTAAAGCTGCCGGAGCAAAAGTTGATTTCAGAGGCACAGTGTATGACAGGGGAGAGAAGCAGAGGATATTTGATTCTTGTCACTATGGATTGAACATAATGAAAGATAGTGTCTGCGTCGGACTTACAATGAAAAGCATCGACTACTTCGAGTCTGGGCTGCCCATAATAAATAACATTAAAGGTGATACTTGGGACGTTATTGAGAAGTATGGATGCGGGATGAATATTGACAAAGAAATAAATATTGGAAATAAGAATAATTTTTTAAATGAAAAATGGCATATCGACAGGCGGGAGAACAGCAGGGCATTCTTTGAAGAATATCTTACAGAAGATGTATTTCGAAAGAAAATGATGCGTCTGTTATAAATAATCATATCATAACCATATATCAGACGCAGTTATTAAAAAAGCTTGATTGGGCAAGTAAAACGTGAAAGAAGTAAGGAAGAAGGTGTAAAATTGGGAGAGAATGCGGGAAATAAAAAGAAAATATTAATGATTACAGCGTTTCCGCCATGTAGCAGGACTGCAGGACAAGATTATACAAAAAGGGTAATTGAAGAACTTGTGAAGCTGGATTATAATGTATCATTAATCATATTTGAATATCCAGGTCATGTTATAGAGGTTTCCCATTCCGTTCACATTCTGAAAGTTTGCAGTCCCAATCTGCTTAATTGTGTAAAATATATGAAGTATCATCCGTTTTTCACGAAAAGATATGATTCCAGACTGGGCAGATATATTCAAAAGATTTCCAGAACTTATGATTTAGTATATTTTGATTTTTCTCAGGTTATGATTTATTCTATTTTTTTAAGGCATCCGTGTAAGCTGCTTATGTGTCATGATATTATATATCAGCGGTATTCCAGAAGAAAGATACCTTTTAATGTTCATTGGATAAAAAAGACAGAGTCGAGGATATTGAACCACGGCGCCAGGGTTTTTACGTTCAGTAAAAAGGATTGTAAGCTGCTTGAAAAGAATTATCATGTCAAGTCGCAGCCTGTTAATTTTTATCTTAAGACAGACAAAAGTTTTAAATATGATGAGACTGATATAACGACTGATTTGTTTTGCTTTTATGGTGCCTGGAATCGAAAAGAAAATATGGAAAGCCTGTTGTGGTTTGCTGATAAAATTTCAAAGTTTATTGTTTCAAGAATCAGATATGTTGTAATAGGCGGAGGGATGGATGAAAAAAATAAGATTAAAATTGAAAGTGACAGGAGATTTAAGGTGATAGGTTTCGTAGAAAATCCATTAAATGAAATTGCAAAATGCCAGGCATTGATTGCTCCGCTAAGAAAAGGAGCGGGTGTGAAAGTAAAAGTTGTTGATGCGCTGACTACAGGAACTCCTGTAATAGGAACAAAGGTTGCATTTGAAGGTATTGAGGATAATTCAGATATAGCTCTTTTCCATAATGCAGCTACAAAGAAAGATTATATTAATATTTTAAATAGATGGCGGCCTGTCGATAAAGAGGTGAAGGAACAGGCGGCAGAAGAATTTTATAATAGGTACAATACCAATCACATAGTAGAAATTATAAATGAAAAAATGCTGTAAAAAAATATTGAAATATTGCTGATTCTTATACTTGTTTCAGCGTTGTTTATAGTAATATTGGATGAGCGAATGAATGAGAACTGTAAATTACGAAAATATGATGTAAGCATTAAACCATAGGGCTGCTGTACCAGTGATTCTCATTGAAGGCGGGAGCCGGATGCTAAAGAGAGCATCAGGCGCTGCTGCTCATAATTTATCGTCTGATTCGTAATAGATAAAACTTTAGAAGTGGAAACAAGCATAAGATGAGGGAAAAAGGTAGAAAAATAATGTTAATAATGGGTAATCATAGATATGATTTAGGAAAATTGTATTTGACAATTTATTTGTTTGCATTTATTTTTGCACCTCCGCTTATTCCAAGGCTTAATTTTTTTCATGTTTTATTTCTGTATACGTTCATTATATTGGTTTTCCAATACAGAGTAACCGTAAACAAAGCGTTTCAGAACAGAATTACAAAGAAATTTTATTTGGGATATAGTTTGCTGCTGGTTTATGTTATAAGTTCAATGGTTTTGTGTATAGTTTCAGGAAAAATCAATTTAATGAATGAAATAACACAATTGTATCGCATTTTTATGGTTGTAATTGAAATGCCTGTCTGTGCAATTTATATAGCATTATATTGCAGAAAACATAGCTATAGCTATTTTGAATTGCCAAAGGCTATCATCAAAGCAGGTTTAATCCAGGCTGTGTTTACAATACTGATGGCAGGTTCTCCGGGTATAAAAGCCAGAATCGTTGGCTTTATGTCAAGAACAAATGGAGATGGCGGAAGCTTTCTGAATATGTCTGCATGGGAATATGCGAGAAGATATAATGCGTTTTCTGATAACCTGCAAGACGCTTTGGGCTGGGGAACGGGTATTATTACAGCATTGGCATTATTTATGGCACTTAGATATAAGAAGAAATATTTCTGGGCAATGCCAGTATTATTTTTAGTGCCTCTTTTTAACTCTGTTACTGGAGTTGTAATGGCCTTTGTGGTCAGTGCAATTGTTCTGTCAGCGGGGTTTCTTAGAAGAAATTTCCAGAGTATAAAATATATAGCTGGTTTGCTGATGCTTTCTGTTGTTGTTATTTTGATTGTAAGGTCGGCAAATCCTTTTGTTTACAATTGGGTTAAACAAAACTTGCTGGCAATCGGAAAATTAGGACAAGGCTCCTCATCATCTACATCTTTTGGACATTTGATGAATAACAGTAACTGGCAGTTTCCGGAAAATCCCCTGGAGTTTTTGTTTGGAACAGGCCACAATGTGATGGGAGATGCTGCTGGCTATCATCATGCAGATCCTGGAATTACGAACAATATATGGCTTATGGGATTGTTTGGAACGATATATTTATATGCTTTCTGGTTTTTTATATTACGAAAAGCTGGAAGTGAGGCAGGGAAAGGGTTTATGAGACTGTATTTTGCGCTATGGGTATGTCTCGTCCTGTTTGAAATAAAAGGACTTTCTAATTTTTATAATCCCGGGCTGGCAGTTACGGAGTGCCTGCTATTTTCGCCCCTTGCTATTGGCAGGGCAGATAGGGCGAAAAATATGACGCTGACTGGCAGCGGGAGGGGAGCTTGAAGGAAATTGCAAGAACAAAACGAATCTTATGATACAGAAGAAATATTCTTTTCTGTTATTGTACCAATTTATCAGGTGAAAAAGTACCTGAAAGAATCGATGGAGAGCGTTCTAAATCAAAATGCAGATAACTATGAAATTATATTAGTGGATGATGGGTCTGCGGATGGGTCTGCAGAACTGTGCGATGCATATGCAGCTGAAAACAGACATGTCAGAATCATTCACCAGAAAAATGCAGGATTATCTGCGGCAAGAAACACAGGCATAAAAGCTGCGAATGGAATCTATATCGTACTGCTTGATGGTGATGATAAACTGTGTACGAATGCGCTTAATAGCTTATATGTGTATCTTATTGCCAATGGGTGTCCTGATGTTGCGGCACATCGCAGGGTGGCTTTTGACGATGCTGGAAATACAGAAGATTATCCCTATTTATATGCAGATTATATTGGCCGTTTTCACTCAAATGCAGAAGCTTTTATGAGATTCCAAAATATGCCGGTAGGAAATATGGGGGCATGGAATTTTACGGTTAAAAGGAAATATATGATTCGAAATAACTTATTTTTCTTTGAAGGAATTTATCATGAGGATGAAGAATGGGTACCACGGATATTGCTGTCTGGTGGAACATTAAGCTTTTCGGATAATGTTTTTTATGGTTATCGGACAGATAGAGAGGGGTCTATAACAAAGACCCTCAATATAAAAAGGATATATGACAAGTTATTTATCACAGACCATTTACAGAACATTTTTTCCGGTTCGGATGAAGAAACCAGGCAAAGCATTATGTATCGCTGCTGTTCTCTGTTGTTTGGAATCTTATGTCAAATGAAAGAGTATAAGCATTTTAAAGAATATAACAAGATGGCATCAGCTGTGAAAGAGCAGATACCATTATTGAAGAAATCCGCAAAGAAAATACACAGGATAGCTTATTACGGGATAAAGATAGCAGGTTTCAATTGCATGATGAATTTCTTATATTTTATAAGCAGGAAACAAAGAGAGCAAAAATAATTTAGACTGTTTGGAGTTTGCAATGGGTAAATATTTTGATAAAAAAGAAAAGATATTTTATTGGGTAAAATCGCATCCCAATCTGCATTATATGATACATGTTGTAAGGAGATTTGGAAACAAGCGGTTTTATCGTCTGCTGTTTGATGAGGGATATCCTGGAATACTGACGATTGACAGCTATGGAAATGAGAATAAAGAGAAGGAAATATTTTTGCTGGATATCAAGGGAAATCGAATCGGACTTCCATGTTTTATACGGTATACAGTTCTTGCCCTTTATGAAATCGAAAAGTTAAACTTCAAACCGGTGATTAAATTTACAGATACAGCTGGATGGCTGCAGGAAACGGATGAGGTTAACGGGACAAACAACATTTTTGAATATTATTATAGTCAGCCGGATAGTGTTTCTTTCGAACAGGTATATAAAAGTTATCATGTCTTTTCCTGCAATATTACGAGCCTTTTGAATCGTGCAAATAAGGATCTTGGCTTTTACGAGGAAAATGGCCTGCTTGCTTCCTATCAGGTATCAGAAGAATATTTGGAGATTATGGGAAGCATATATAAAAAATATCTGTATTTGAATGAGCAGGCAGAGACCTGCATGAAAGAAGGCATAAAGCAGCTGTTTGGAAATCATGACTGTGATAAAGTGATAGGGGTACATGTAAGGGGGACAGATTTTGCAGCCGGGTTTGTGAATCATCCGAAAATTATTACAATGAAGCAGTTTGAAAATGCAATTCAAGAGGGATTGAAGAAGGGTTCCTTTACAAAAATATTTTTAGCAACTGACGATACATCAAAGCTGGATTACCTGCGAAAGAAGTTTCCAGAAAGAATACTGTATTATGATAATGTACTAAGGTCGGCAGGAAAGAAAAATATTTTGAGCATGGATGGGAACAAGGAGTATTCAAAATACAGGAAGGGGCTGGAGGTTCTGAGGGATGTATATACACTGGCATCCTGCGGCGGGCTGGTGGCAGGATTATCTCATGTTTCCATTCTTGCGAGGATTGTAAAATATAGTTTCGATAAAAAATACAGTTATCAGAATATTTTATCAAATGGAATCAACAGGCAGGGCGGTGGCAGCACACCGATGCAATCCCGGAAAAGGATAAGGCAATGAAGAAAGATTATACAGTGACGGCAATTTGTTATGCTGATGAAAATTTTAGCGATGCGCAAAGGCTGAATAGCTGGACAGCGAAATATATCGGTAAGGCAGATAAAACGATTCTGTTTGGGCCGGATAATGTGGATGAGGCATTCCGGAAAGAACATGCAGATATCTTGAAATATGAAAAGGGCGGCGGGTACTGGCTCTGGAAGCCGTATATTATTTATCATACCCTCTTAAAAGCTGGTGAAGGGGAGTATATTTTTTATCTGGATTCGGGATGTATATTTCTAAAACCACTGCATATCTTTATTGATTTCATGAAATCGAAAGACATTGAAATATTGTGTTTCTATACACCGTTTCCAGAGATGGAATGGGATAAAAAAATACTGTTCGATAAATATGCCAATACATTTGACTGGAAAGAAAATATACTTCAAATAGAGGCAGAATTTATCTGTATTCGAAAGAGCAGTAAGACTGTCAAAATAATCAGGGAGTGGCTTGACTCGTGTTCGATAGCAGAAAATATATTGGATCATGATTTGCAGCCGGGAGAAAACCACAGGCACGACCAGTCAAATTTCAGTCTTGTCTGCAAAAAAAATAATATTGCTGCGTATAGAAACCCGTCTAACAGGTATCTTTTTGATTTGTTTGAGGAAACCCTGAGCGTTTACTATCGAAGTGAATCTGACATGAAAAAGTATAAGAAAATATACTTTGCGCAGGAAGAAATACCAGGAGCAGAATTTTCTGTATTTTCACATGCAAGGAGAAATTCTGCGTTTTATTTACTTAGGGCAGCTAAGAGTATGCTGCAGTTTCAAAAGCAGCTCAGGCTTGTCCAATTACGGCATGCCAGTAAAAGAAAATGAATGGGGGACAGATTTTAAATATGCGTTATTGCTTTATTATTGATACACCTTATCAGCTGTTTTGCGTATTAAATATTGTACATGCTTTTAAAAAGAATGAAAGACGAAATGATAATATTTATGATTTGTATATAGGTACAAATTTTAACAAGGCACATAAAATTTTAGAAAATGTTAAAAATGAACAGATATTTGACCATGTATACAAGTTTAACTGTGAGCGTGGTGAAGTAAGAACAGGTGTTTTTCTCCGGTATCTTCTAAAACTGGTTACAGTATCACGCAATGAGCGGAAGCTGCTTGAATGTACGGCCAGGAAATATAGCCGAAAAGTGATTACGAAATTATTCGTTAGTAAAAGATTTCTGAGCGTCGGGCAGATGGCTTTTGGGAAGAAATATAACCTGGACATGCCGTATGACAGGCTGTTTGCAAGTTATTTTAATCCATTTGTGAGGAATATGGCATTATTATCTCCCAATGCAGAAATTTGCTGTTTTGAAGATGGAAATGGGTCGTATTCAGAGAATATGTTTGATTTTGCAAATAAACATGAACCAGATAAAAAACTTGCAGTTGCAGGAATAGATATAGAAAAGCTCCGGCCAAAGAAACTTTATGTTTTCAAACCGGAAATGTGTCAATTAGACCGTGAATTCAAAATCAGGAAACTGCCATTATTTTATAAAACAAATCGTGAAGTTACCCGAATTACAAATCAAATATTTGATTATAAAAAGCCCTCTTTATATAATGGTGCAAAGATTATCTTTTTAATGACCCGTGATGATGAGATTTCGATTCTGGGAGGAACTGGGCATGGCGGTGAATGCCTGCAGCGTTATAAAGAGGCAGTAGAATTACTGGCACATCAAGATAAAGATATCATATATAGAATTCATCCCAGACAAAAAGTATATGATATTGGAGAAAAAACAGTTGACTGTACAGGTGTGATGTGGGAGCTTCTGACACCGGATTGCATTACGGATGATTGTATCATTGTATCCGTTTGCTCAACCGGAGCTATGTCGCCAAAAATACTATATGGAATCGAACCATATGTTATTATGATAGGCAAATATGTTTATACTGGTACAGAGGAAGAAATGGCTGTGACAAAAATGATTGATAATTTTAAAAAATTTTATTCGAATGAAAAGAAACTAATAGATATCAGAAGCAAAGAGCAGTTAATCAATTGTATTAAGAAAATTTTAAAAAAGGATATGAATGAAAAGAATTAATGCGAAAGGTGCAAATACACAGATTTTTTATAATTTTGTAAGCACCTTTGTGAGAACGGGGATTTCGTTTTTCACAATGCCGGTTTTTACAAGATTACTGGGTGCAGAACAGTATGGCTTATATTCGCTTGCATTTTCCTGGATATCGATTCTATCCTGTATGATGGGGTTTAACATCGGTAGTGGATTGGCGAGGGGCATGTATAAATACAATGATACATATCAGGATTTTAAATCAAGCTTGTTATTGGCGGGAACAGTTATAAGCACAGGAATAATAGCAGTGCTTTTATTGGGATATCCAGTTATTGGCAGTCTGGTCAGATTTGATTTTCCGATATATTGCATTGTAATTACAGGGGCATTTGCAGAGTTTGTCATAAGCTTTGTAGGAGTTACATGGATATATGAAAAGAAAGCGGTAAATAATATGGTATTGACGGTGGTGACCGTATTAACGACGACTGCGCTTTCCATGGTACTGATATTTTTTTGGCCGGACCAGGAAATATCAAATCTTTATTATGCAAGGGTTATAGGAACTTTTGTGCCGCAGGTTTTGACGGCCTTTTTTTTATGGGCCGCAGTTTATTTCAGGCATCCATATGGATTCAGCAGAGAATATTGGAAATATGGGCTGAATTTTGGCATACCAATGGTATTTCATACATTGTCACACAATATACTGACAGCTTCTGACCGGCTGATGATGCAGCAGTTTAAGACAGATGGAGCAGTGATTGGAATATATAGTTTTTTTTATACGTTTGCGTCCATCTTGAATTCTGTTTTGAGTACGCTTGGGAATAGCTGGTGTCCCTTTTATATGGATAATCTTGACAGTAAAAATTATTCGAATTTAAATAAAATGGTAAAGAATTATGTGCAGGTATTTACTGTCATTACGATTGGCTTCCTCATGCTTGCCAGGGAAATGACGTACATATTTGCAAATGAGGAGTATTGGAGCGGGCTTTCGATTCTTCCACTGATTATCCTCGCAATATATTGTGTCTTTATTTATCAATTCTATGTAAATTATGAGGCATATGAAGAAAAACCCAAAATTATAACGACGGGAACCGTGTTTGCAGCATGCGTGAATATTTTGCTGAATTATTTCTTTATTCCGAAGTATGGAATGTATGGGGCAGCAGCGGCGACACTTGCGGGCTATGCTGCATTAGTGTTTTTTCATGCTTTTATTGTGTACAGGTTATTGAAGAATAAATATCCCCTGCCATCGATACCGCTGCTGACTGGCTTTGTGACGGTGGCCGCATTCTGCTTTCTTTATTACATTCTGGCAGATTTCTGGCCTGTAAGGTGGATGATTGGAATTTTATCAGGAATGTATCTTTTGAGAGAAATATATAAGAGAAAGACCATTTTTTAAATCAAAGCAAATGAATAAATTTAAAATACAGGAGATGTATGGATATGAATGCAAAAGCAGAAATGATAAAAGCATATGCAGGAAATTATTTTAAGAGGCGAGAAAGATATAAAAAGCCTTCGTTTGTACAATATATTAAGAATGCTGGATTGATTATAAAGGATATGTCGAAAATAATTAAGGGGGGGGGTATTTGCAGACCATATTGAAATAGTTGTCACAGATAGATGTTCCCTGAACTGTGCGGCATGTACGAATTTAATGCCTTTATACCATAAACATGACAGCGATGAATATGCAGCGGATAAAATAAAAAAATGGATTGATAAGGCATCTGAGGTAATTGATGTGATGTTTAATGTACGAATACTCGGAGGAGAACCTTTTTTAAATATGGATTTAGGAGAAATTATTGAATACTGTCTGAGTACCTTAAATATAGATACGGTGCATATTGTTACAAATGGAACAGTTATACCGGATAGAAATAACGAGTGTTTAATGAATGCGCTAAGGAAGGAACGGGTAATTGTATACATCAGTAATTATGGGAAAATACTCAGCCGCAGAATTGATGAACTTATAAAACTGTTTACAGAAGAAGAAATCAGGTATGAGTATGGATTAAAACCGGATGATGTATGGTTTGATTTAGGAAAAGTAAAAGATAGAAAGGATTCAATGGAAACGAAAAAGAAAAAGTTTAGAGCCTGCGGTCTGGCGTGTCATACATATATAAAGGGAAAAGCATATTACTGTCCGAGAAGCGCATTTGGTGAAGATTTAGGATATTTTGATTTTGAAGAAGACCATGTAGATTTTGTGAATAACCAAATGACGCGTGAAGATAAAAAGAAAAAATATGTAAAGCTGCTATATGAGAAAGAGTATTTAGACGCCTGTTCTTTTTGCGCAGGCATTTCAAAGAAAATACAGCCTGCGATTCAGTGTAAAAAGTAAATGGCAGATTGCATAGAGCAGCGTTTGGCCGAGAAGATGAGTTTAGATGACTTATCCTCTCGCTTTTTTATTGACGAGTTTTTTGGCAGGAGCTCTAAGGAGGTAAAGATACATGAAGAAAGCATTGATTACAGGGGTAACAGGCCAGGATGGAAGTTATCTGTCCGAGCTGTTACTGGAAAAAGGATATGATGTCCACGGGATGATAAGAAGGTCGAGTGTGGACTTTCGTGAACGTATCGCCCACCTGGAAGGACATAAGAATTTTCATCTTCACTATGGGGATCTTTCTGATTCTATGAGCCTTGTGAAGCTGATAAGTTCTGTGGGACCGGATGAGATTTATAATCTGGCAGCACAGAGCCATGTTCAAGTATCTTTCGATGTTCCTGAGTTTACAGCTGATGTAGACGCAGCAGGTGTGTTAAGGATTCTTGAGGCTGTGAGGATTACAGGTCTGGCTGATACCTGCAGGATTTATCAGGCGTCGACCTCCGAACTGTATGGCAAGGTAGAGGAAGTACCGCAATCTGAATCCACTCCTTTCCATCCATATTCCCCTTACGCCGTTGCAAAGCAGTATGGGTTTTGGATTACAAAAGAATATCGTGAAGCATACGGCATGTTCTGCTGTTCCGGTATTCTTTTCAATCATGAATCGGAACGGAGAGGTGAGACGTTTGTTACCAGGAAGATTACGCTTGCGGCAGCCCGTATCGCGCAGGGCAAGCAGGATAAACTATATTTAGGAAACTTATCATCACTCCGTGACTGGGGATATGCCAGGGATTATGTGGAGTGCATGTGGCTGATGCTGCAGCATCATGTACCAGAGGATTTTGTAATCGCTACAGGTGTACAGAAATCAGTCCGTGAGTTTGCCACATTGGCCTTTCATTATGCAGGAATAGAACTGGAATGGAGAGGAGAAGGACTCAGTGAAGAAGGCATTAATACTGCGACAGGTAAAGAAGTGGTGTGTGTGTCTGAGGATTTCTATCGTCCAACGGATGTGGTCAGCCTTTTGGGTGATTCGAGCAAAGCAAAAAGGGAGCTTGGCTGGAATCCTGCTAAAACATCCTTTGAAGAACTGGTTAAAATCATGGTCGAGCATGATATGAAGAAGGTAGCAGAGGAGCGCGCAGTGGAACATATTAACCTTGTGGAATATTTGGAGAAAGGCGTGGTAAAGTAAGATGATGGAGAAAAATGCGAGGATATATGTTGCTGGACATAAAGGAATGGCCGGCAGCGCTATTGTCCGTGAGCTGCGAAGGCAGGGCTACAAGAATCTTATAACCTGCAGCCATAAGGAATTAGATCTTACCCGTCAGGAAGCAGTAGAAAAGTTTTTTAAAACGGAAAAGCCGGAATATGTTTTTCATTCTGCAGGAAAAGTGGGTGGGATAGTGGCTAATAATGAGTCACCGGCGGACTTTATGTATGAAAACATAATGATGGAGATGAACGTTATCCACAGTGCATTCAGGAACGGTATTAAGAAATTAGAGTTCCTTGGGTCCAGCTGCATTTACCCGAAATTTGCGCCACAGCCAATGCCGGAAAGCTGTTTATTAACATCAGCTTTAGAGCCAACAAACGAGGCGTATGCTTTGGCGAAAATTAGTGGTTTGAAGTATTGCTCATACCTTAATCGTCAATATGGCACAGCGTTTATTTCTGTAATGCCCACAAACCTTTATGGACCTAACGATAACTATCATCCATCGCATAGTCATGTGCTGCCTGCGTTCATTCGCCGTTTCCATGAAGCGAAGGAAAGCGGAGCGTCATCCGTTACCTGCTGGGGAGATGGCAGTCCATTACGGGAGTTCCTTTATGTTGATGACCTTGCAAATCTCTGTGTATTCCTGATGAACAGCTACACCGGTGATGAGACCATTAATGCGGGAACAGGGAAAGAGCTGACAATTAAATCTCTCGCAGAGCTTGTGGCAAAGGCCGTTGGTTATGAAGGCGAGATATTGTGGGACACAAGCAGGCCTAACGGCACGCCAAGGAAGCTTTTAGACGTGAGCAAGGCTATGGAGCTTGGATGGACATATAAAACAGAACTGGAAGATGGGATAAGGCTGTCATATGCTGACTTTCAAAACAATTTTATGAGGGCAAAAAGGCAGAATGCGTGATTTCATGAGTATTATCCCTGATTTTCCTGAATAATTTCTTAGAATTATCAAAGCCATTGCGCTGAAAGACCATATCAAGAATCACATTCATATCAATCAGCAGCTTCCTGTTTTTCTACTGGCAATTACAGAACAACAATGCTATAATCAGAAATAAATCCAAAGACACAACCAGAGCATGTTAAAAAATGCTCCAGAGAGGGGAAACAAAATGCTGTTTTTACATTATCCAAAATGCTCCACCTGCCAGAAGGCGAAAAAATGGCTGGACGAGCATCAGATAGCTTACACGGCGCGCCATATTGCGGACGAGCATCCGTCTTACGGCGAGTTAAAGGAGTGGCATGAAAAAAGCGGGCTGCCGCTTAAGAAATTTTTCAACACAAGCGGGCTTGTGTACAAAGAAATGAAGTTAAAAGACAGGCTGCCTGCGATGCGTGAGGAAGAACAGCTGAAGCTGCTGGCAGAAAATGGCATGCTGGTAAAGCGCCCGGTTCTTGCGGCTGATGATAAGGTGCTTGTGGGCTTTCGGGAAGCCGAGTGGGCAGACAGGCTGTTATGATGCTGGAATACAATGGAATTGTGCATGGTTACCTGCTGGCGGCCAGCCTGATAACATTCGTGCTTTTTGGGGCAGACAAATGGAAGGCTGTCCATGGAAAGTGGAGAATCAGGGAGCGTACTTTATTGGCATTTGCAGCAGCCGGAGGTGCAGCTGGCGGGCTGCTGGCAATGAAAATTTTCCGGCATAAGACACAGAAGCCCTGTTTTGCAATCGGGCTGCCCGTGATGCTGGCCGTACAGATTCTGGCAGCAGCCTTTTTTCTGTAGTTACCGCTCACTCCGTGACTCACTTTCTTACGGACTTTGCAGTGAATGCCTCTGGGGCAGACACTGCAAAGTCCTGTGTGAACAGTAACTTTCTGTACTTCAAAACATGTAAATAGTACCAGATAGCTTTTTTTTCTGTTATTTTTCTGATATAATTCAGGCAGAATCCGGATTATTTTTAGAAGCGGGGAGGAAGCTAAGACAATGCTGAAAGATGATGGTATTAAAAAAAATTCAGGGAAAGAAAAAAGGGTAAACCGGTTTGCGCTGACTATTATTACGATTATTGACCTGATTCTGTTTTTTGGCTATATCGGGGATTATGCACAGGGAAATATCAGTGCTGCCTTTGCAGTTACGGTTGACCTGACTGTGATTATTTCCATGGCGGCCTGTTATGCCGTTTATTTCCGCAAAAAAGACAGTGCCGTATTTCCGTATATTTCCATGGCTGGTTATCTGGCTGTTTATGGGATGGCAGTATTTGGTGCACAGAATGACCTTGTATTTATTATGGTTTTTCCGCTGACGGTTATTTATATTTTATACTATGATTTCAAGCTTATTTTGGGCATTGCGGCAGCATTCGGCGTGGTAAATGTGGCGGATATTATTTACATTGGGGCAGTGCTGGGGCACATGCATTCCGGGGCTGCGCTCAACAGTACATCCCTTCTGCTGCAGGGGGCATCGGTTATTGTGTATATGGCAGTGCTCTGCGGGACGACATGGATTTCCAATGATAACAATGCAAAAAAGATAGCCAGCATCAATCAGGAAAAGGAAAAGAGCACAGAGCTGCTGCATGAGGTACTGAAAACAGCGGCTGCGGTAAAGCAAAACAGTACGCAGGCAGCAGAGCATATCCGCCAGCTGGGACAGTATGTGGATGCTACAGTATCGGAGCTGGATGGAATTGCACAGGGGAACAGCAGCAATGCAGACAGCATCGGGCAGCAGACCGAAATGACTGGCAATATTCAGAATATGATTGTAGAGACAAAGCAGATGTCGGATGAAATGATTGCGATGGCAGAGAACTCCAAAGCCGCAGTCAGGGACGGGCAGCAGACCGTGGACAGCCTGCAGCAGCAGGCGCATAAAACGAAAGAAGCCAATGAACAGGTCGTTTCTTCGGTTTCAAGCCTGATTGCGAATGCAAAATCGGTCGAAGAAATTACAGAACAGATTTTTTCCATATCCAGCCAGACGAACCTGCTGGCGCTGAATGCGTCGATTGAAAGCGCCAGGGCCGGGGATGCCGGGCGGGGATTTGCCGTAGTCTCTGAGGAAATCCGGGTACTTGCAGACGAGACAAGAAGCCTGACGGAGCGGATCCGGGGAATTGTGGAAGAACTGAAAAGAAATGCTGATACGGCGAAAAATACCGTGAACCATGTTATGGCGGCAGCTGGTACGGAATATGAGATGATTGAGCATGCAAGCACACAGTTTTCGGAGATAGGCAGCCGCATGGAAGGGCTTCATGGAAATGTGCGGGAGATTTATCAAAAGATAGAAGATGTCCTGGAATCCAATAATGCAATTGTAGAAAGCATTCACCATATTTCGGCAGTCAGTGAGGAAGTGGCGGCAGGCACGCAGCAGGCTGCAGAGCTTGGCGGCAGTACAAGGCAGAAAGCAGAGCAGGCCGGCGGCCTGATGGAAGGGCTTTTGGAGACGGTAAAGGAAATGGATAAATATTTATAAAACAGCGCAGCGGGATGGAGAAAAGAAATGGGCAGTGGCAGGTACATAAAAAAGAAAAAGGAAATGAAGTTTCAAAGCGTCGAGGCACTCCAGCAGGTTGTAAACGTAGTGAACGAAGCATCGGATGCCTTAAGCGACAAAAAACGCACAATCCGGGAAAGTGCTATTCCGGAAGTACTGCTTGGTGCAATCGGAGCCGGAGCTGGCGGAGCGATTTCGTTTACCGCTCTTTACGGGCTGGGCACCGTCGGGCTGAGTGCTGCGGGCATTACATCCGGGCTGGCAGCTGCCGGAGCCGGGGCGTCTGCTGTTATGGGCGGCCTGCTGTCGCCGATGGTGGCAGGTATTTTTGTGCTGGCGCTTCCGGCAGCCGGACTGGCAGCTGCGGGTGTTGGAACGGCTGTGCATATGAAAAACAGGCAGCTGCGCCAGGAAAAAGAGCGCCTTTACCAGGAAGTGCTGAAAAAGCACCAGGCGGTTATCCTGGCACAGAAGCAGGCGCTGAATGAAAGCAGGGAAAGACAGGAATACCTGCAGAGCCTGAATACCCTGCTGGCAAGAGCCGTGCAGGATTTGAAGCATGATTTGGGATATGCGTCATAACTGCTGTTTTCAGAAAGAGGGAATTGCACATGGGCCGGTATGCTTATTCAAAAGAAGAAAAAGAGAGAAACAAGGTCATGTATTACCAGCACAGGCAGCTGTGTGATATGCAGCAGCAGAGCCATGAAATGCGCGCGCAGCTGGAGCAGCGGATTTCCGAAAGCGAAAGCCTGCTGCAGTCACTCGGGTACAGCCTGCCGGACAGCAGCCGGCAAACCCTGCCGGAAGTTCAAAACCGCAAGCACAAGCAAGCTTTCGTGGAAAGCTGGGAAGATATCGTGCGCCAGGCAGAAGCGGCCGTTCCGTTTGAAGCCGGGCTGGAAGACCTTTTATCACAGGATGAATTTGAAAAGGCATACAGGGAGCTGGACACCATCAGCCGGGAGTTTGATTCCTGCACCGGCCTTCGCGGTGTGGATGCGGCGTTTATTGCTGTTGCAGCGGCCCTGCAGACGGTGCGCTGGGTACTGATGCCGGAAATTGGCGGAACATTTGATGCGGCAGAGCGGATGACAGCAAAAGAAGGAGACGCGCTTGTTAAAAAGCTGAAACAGGAATTTGTGGAAAAGCACAGTGGCTGGGACACAGAGAAAAAGCATCAGGGCAGGCGGTTAAGGCAGGAAGAAAAGACCTGGAAGGAGATTATCTTTTCCGGCGTGCCTTATGATGTCACCGCAGGCTCGAAAGAGCTGGGACTTCATCTGGAAGGACGTTACCACCGCTATAAGACGTTAGGACATGACCCGGTGCTGGGCTGGATTTTTGGCACGGCAAATATCCTGACCGATACAATGACGCTGAATACAATGCTGTCCTATCGTGTCAAAAAGGGGAAGCTGTTAAATGAAACACTGCTCTTGCCGCAGCTGTTTGCAGAAACGGTGCAGCGGGTCCGAAGCAGTGAGCATCTGCTCCCGGCCGCTGTGTTCCGCCAGGCCCTGCATTACAAATCGGACATGTATACCAAAACCGGGCTTCCGGTGCCGCTTCTTGGGGCATTTCACGAATCCCTTGCCGGAAAGCTGTACAAAAGCCAGTATGATTTTTTATGCTTTGTCCATGACAGTAAAATCGAAGGAACATCCGCTCTCCTGTCGGTCCTGATTAATATGCTGGCCAGCTTTATGCATGGGCTGTATTACCGCCCGGAATGCGACGGAAGCCGGGATTTGTTTGAACTCAGGACTCGTAAAATACTGCTGGTTTCCAATGCGCTGGCCGCTTCTGGAAATATAGCGGTATCGTTTCTTGCAAAAAATGCAAAGCTGCTGGATATCGGGGGACTGCTTGTCACAGCTGCAGGGCTTTATCGGGATGCGCGCTTTCTGGCACGGGCCAAACAGAAATTTATCCAGGAAGCATCAGACCGGGAAATGCAGCAGATACTGTCTGATGCAGACCGGCTGTATGCTGTTTTCTGAGCAGTATACCTTCGTATCTAGAGAGCGGAGGTATACGCCCAGAGATTTTTAATTTGTCCGCGCAGCCGTTCAAACGTCCACGCCTGCTGGCTTCTGGCAATGCAGTTCGGGTCATTGACAAGAAATCCTTCTTCATTATAATCATATAGGAGTATAAAATGTCCCTGTGTCGTAAAATCCCCTGCACCCACGGTACAGATAATCGGTTCGCCCCGGTCCAGGGCAGCCTTCATAACCGATTCGTCTAACGACAGCTCCCGTGCGGACAGGCCGAGACGGGATGCGCCTTCTGTCATCAGTGACCAGGCAGTCCCGCTTCCTTCGACATAATAGCCGCTGGCTTCGCTGAAGCTGGCTACCTGGGCAGGAGTCTGGTCCGTCTGTCCGGTCAGGGATATGAGTACCATGGACAGGCAGGTCGGCCCGCACCCGGACAGTCCGATGATGCTTCCGCCATAAGACACGTAGCCCCACCGCTTGTCCCATTGCAGAAGCAGCGGAAATTCCTGCTGCTGTTCCTGTGCGGTCAGCCCTTCCGTGGCAGTACTCTGCGGAATGCCGGCATCCAGGTAGCCGGCGAGAAAATCTTCCATTTCCGGGTTGTTCAGATATGCAGACAGCAGGGTTTCCGGATATCTGTCCCGGTTTTCATAAATAATTTCTGCATTTTTGCTCATGCCTGCACTCTTTTTCAAATCCTTCTGAATCTGGGAACTGAATCGTTCCTCCGGCTTTGTTACGGTTACGGTAGAAGCTGCCTGAATGCGGCCATCTTCGCGGCCGAGCCTGCTGATTTGCAGATAATCTCCTGCTGTACGCAGCCCCGCAGCAATCACGGCCAGAAAGCCTGTCAGGACAGCCACGCGCAAAAGGGCGCGTCTTCTTTTGCGGCGCAGTTTTTTCCGGCGTATAATTTGTGTAGAGTTTGTCATTTTATTCTCCTCCATAGCTTTGTATATAGTATAAATGAATTATCTGGTTTAATCTTTTGTTTCTATATGCGGTTTTCTTGCAAAACTGCGTTATTTTTCCTGCAAAATTCTTAAGCCGCGGGCAGCGGACGGATGGACGGTGGAAAGCATCTGCCAGCCGCAGATTTCAAGATGGATTTTATTATAAGCTGGAAGGTAATCAAAATGGCATCTTACCTCGGAAAAATTTTAGGCGGCTTTTGACAAAAGGCTGTGCGTTATGTGCGGATATTCTCAATCACGTCCTTAAGCACCTGGGCGGATGATTTTAACTGTTCCTGTTCTTCTTCATTCAGGGTAATCGGCATCAGGCCTTCCACGCCCCTGGCACCAATCATGGCGGGCATGCTTAATACAATATCCGACAGCCCGTAAAAATCATCCAGCATGACGGAAACAGGAAGGATGGATTTTTCATCCCGGACAATGGCTTCGCAGATGCGCCGTACAGCCATGGCGATGCCGTAATAGGTTGCTTTTTTCTTTTCGATAATTTCATAGGCACTGTTTTTGACGGTCTGTGCGATTTCACGCATGGCAGCTTCGTGGTGGTAATAGCCGCGCATTTCGCAGACATCATTTAACGGCACGCCGGAGACGTTGGCGCTGCTGAACGCGGCAATTTCGCTGTCGCCGTGCTCCCCGATAATAAAGGCGTGGATGCTGCGGCTGTCAACGTCCAGATGCTCGGCCAGCTCGCTTTTCAGGCGTCCGGTGTCCAGAACAGTCCCGGAACCAATCACGCGGTTTGCAGGAAGACCGGACAGCTTCAGTGCTTCATAGGTCAGAATATCGACGGGATTTGATACAATAAGAAGAATGCCTTCGCAGCCATAGCGCATAATTTCCTGAATAATGGAGTGCATAATTTTTGTATTGCGGCTGACAAGCTCCAGCCGGGATTCATCCGGCTTCTGGTTTGCGCCTGCGGTAATAATGATGACGGCAGCATCTGCGATATCCTGATACGTGCCGGCGTAGATTTTCATCGGCTTTGCAAAAGGGGTGCCATGGCTGATATCCAGTGCTTCCCCTTCTGCACGGTCCGTGTCTGCGTCGATTAAAATCATTTCTGAAAAAAGACTGCTCTGCATCAGTGCAAAGGCAATGGATGCCCCGACAAAGCCGCAGCCGATGACGGCGGCTTTTCTTAAATTTGTTTTGATACAATCTGAATTAATCATGCTCGAATACCCTTTCTGGAATTTTTAGTTATTGTTTTCCATTTTGAGGGTATCTATACATGTGAAAGAAAAGAAGCCTGGTTTCGGCTGCTTATAGCCTGGCTTCACCAGATGCATGTACCAGGTGCAGGAAATGTTCATCCAGGCGGACCTGCAGCGGCACGCCGAATCCGCGCAGCACATCATCCAGCGCACCGAGCGTTTCTACCATATGGCTGATGGCTGCGTTTACGCCCATATGCCCGATGCGTATGACCCTGCCGGATAATACATCAAAAGAACCGGCAAGCAGAATGCGGTGTTTTTCTTTCATCTGTTCCAAAACATCGTTGACGCTGATATCTTCGGGAACGCAGAATACGGTTACCGTATTGGAAAAACCGCTTTTTAAATACAGATTTAATCCGGCGTCCTGCAGGGTTTTGCGCGTGGCATTCCCGATGGCTGCATGGCGGCTGAATATCCCAGGGTCTGCTGCAATATCATCAAGGGCGGCGCGGAGCATGTATATATCGCTGGCAGGCATCGTATAAGGAAACCATTTGTTTTCATAATAATGCTCAAATATGCTCAGGCTGGCATAGAAAGAAGCAATCGGCGATTTCCGGTTACGGATGGCAGCTTTTGCGTCAGGGCTCATTACAACAAACGCAAGTCCCGGGGGCGCAGAAACAGCTTTCTGGGAGCCGCCGCATAGAAGGTCTGCCTGAAATTCGTCTGCATTTACATATTCCCCAAACATTGCCGATACGGAATCCACAACTGTTAAAATTCCATGCTGTTTTAATAATGGACAGATTCTGCCGATATTATTGAGCATGCCGCTTGGCGTATCGCAGTGTACAAGCGTGGCATATTTATAACCGGAGTGGCAGGCCAGATACTGTGCAAGGTCACCGGCGTCCAGCTCCTTTTGATAGTCTGCATGGTACAGGTCAGGCACGCCGCCGTACATGCTTACGAAATCAGCGAAGCCTTTTCCGTAAACGCCGTTATCCAGAACCAGGACTCTGTCGCCAGGCTCTGTCAGGGAAGCGCAGCAGGCTTCCAGGCCAAGGATTCCTTCTCCGCCTAAAATCAGGGTTTCATTTTTGGTATGCAGCAGGGAGCTGATAAGCTCACAGGTTTCTTTGTAAAATTCGATAAATTCGGTGTCCAGGTCGGGATTGATACAGGCACGGCTTCCGGCCATTCTTACATGCTCAAGTACCTGTGTCGGGCCCGGGGTCATCATTTTATACATGGAATCTCCTTTTTGAAAATATAAAAATATGGTTTATGGGGTATCTGCCTGTTTTGTCAGGACAGGATCGTTTTGTCAGCGGCGGAGCGCAGCTTTTCAATGACTGCCAGTACGATTACGGCTGCTGTGGCGATTTGTATCAGATTTCCGGGTATCGAAGCTGCCGGAGTAATCCAGCTGCCGTAAAGGAGGGCTTCTGCAATATAATACCCGGCTATTTTAATTACGCATGCGGCCGAAACCGCCAGTATATTCCATTTCAGGCCGCGGTGATGCTGGGCAATGGCTCCGGCTGCATAACCCATAAGGGAGACGATGACAAGCGTAAAAGGCGCCCAGGCTGTCCAGCCGGAAAGAAGGTCGAACAGGGCCATTCCGATGCCGCCGGCAATGGCTCCGCATTTCTTCCCGAAAATAATGGCACAGATAAAAAGCGGCACATTTCCAAGATGAATCAGGCCGCCGGCTGCCGCTATGGGAAGGCGGATATTTACAAAAGCGGTAAATACATAAGTCAGCGCAGTGAAAACAGCGGTAATGGCAAGAAGCCTTGTATGGGAAAGGCCGTCCAGGCTGTTTGAAGGCTGGACGGCGGCATATGTTTTGGATAGCATGGGAAATCTCCTTTCTGTCTGCAGGTTTTACCGGCTGTGTATGGGAGCATTCCTGGAAAGATGCCGGCAATCTGACGGATGTCCCTTCCATATCCGGTTCCTGAATATCATAGGGCAGAATTGGATTTTTGAAAAACGCCAATATAGAAATAATTGACCATGCCAATTTGTGTCTGCCTTTTCCAATGGCATATGGCAGAATCCTGCGCCTGCTCCGGGCCATTCTGGCCCTGCCATGCATGAAATCCCATAAAATGGATATCCTGATAGAAACATGCCAGAAATAGGAAAAGGAGTGCCTGTCCTTATGCAGAAAGTCATTTATATGGAAGAAGCAGAGCAGTATGCAGAATACATTGCGCCAAAAGCAGGGGGCTATATCCGGGAAGGGCGGGTTGATACATTTGAAAGCTACAAAAATTATACGCTGTTTATATTTCTGATGTATCATACGGGCCAGACGGGCCGGGCTGCAAATCCGGTTATTGTATATCTTGACCACGAGGATCTGTTCCTGCTTTGTGAAACGCAGCGCGGTTATGAGCGGGTCAGCAGCCTGTTTGCAAAAGAAGAAACAAACGAACGCGCGCTGTGGAATTTTTTTCAGAATCTGCTGAAAAATGATATGGATAACCTGGAAGATTTGGAGTGTGAGGTAGCGGACGCGGAAATGGCAGCCATGGTGCGGTTTCAAAATGACTATATCCGCAAAATTATTGCATACCGCAAAGAGCTGCTGCGGCTGAAACGATACTATGAACAGCTGGATGCGATTATGGATAACCTGATTTTGAATGAAAACCGGCTGCTGACAGAAGAAGGCATCCGCCATTTTACGATTCTGGCCAGCCGCACGACGAGGTATCTGGGAAATGTGCTGAATCTGCGGGATTATGTAACGCAGATGCGGGAAGCTTACCAGGCGCAGATTGACATTGAGCAGAATAACCTGATGCGCCTGTTTACGGTAATTACGGCTGTCTTTATGCCGCTGACGCTGATGACGGGGTGGTACGGGATGAATTTTGTGAATATGCCGGAAATGGGCTGGAAGTATGCCTATCCGGTATTTGCAGCAGTCAGTGCGCTTGTATGCGCAGCGCTGCTGGCCCTGTTTAAGAAAAAAAGGTGGGTATAGATACAAATTGAATGGATTTTTTCAGGCGCTGTGTTATAATAAGTGCCAGAATATGTCTGGAAATGCACAATGGCCAGCACAATGACTATAGCAGAATTGACGATATGACCATAGGATGGAGAAGATGGAAGCATGAAAACAATTTCACAGAGCCTTATAAGGGAATGTGCCACAAATGATGCGGTTTATCAGAGAGGATACGAGCTGTTTGCGGACGAACGTGTCCAAAAGCTGAATATTGTCCACTGCCTGGATGATACTTATGAACTTAAGGCCAGGGTTGCCGGCAGCCAGGGCAGGTCCTATCAGGCGGGCGTGCAAATCTCCCTTTCTGAGGAGGGCGGAAAAATCGGGGAAAGCTCTTGCGAATGCCAGGCATTTTCGAATTATGCAGGCCTGTGCAAGCATGTGACAGCACTTTTATTTGAATTTAATTATCAGATAGAAGATGATGAATTCAATGAGTTTAAGAAGATTTATGAAAACAGCCCGGATTGTGACAGCAGCCCGTATGATGCGGATGATGACAGCAGCACAGAATACTGGCACGGGGGCAGCGGGCAGCCTTCTGGGAGCAGGAATGCTGCAGGGGCCTTTGGACAAACCCATGCTGGCAGCAGAAAAGCCAGTGACCGCCAGCTGCAAAACCTGCTGGATTATTATGTGTTAAAAGACCGCAGCCAGTTCTGCCAGGAGCATGGCAATGGCGATGTGAAATTAGTGCCCGTCCTGCATCTGGAAGCGGACCGCGAATCCCTCGAGCTTAAAATCGGGACGGCACAGATGTATGTCGTAAAGGATATCGGAGAGCTGGCTGCCAATATCAAGCACATGCGCTATGTCTCGTATGGAAAAAAGCTGGCCTTTACCCACAGCCAGAGCGCTTTTACAAGGGATTCTGCCAATATCGTCAAGCTGCTGCTGGAGCTGGATAACGAAAATGAGTTTTCCGGCCGCTATCAGGGCTGGGGCTATGCAAGCCCGCAGAGAAAGCGCTCGTGCACACTGTCCCCGCCGATGCTTGACCGCCTGATGGATTTGTATGCAGGGAAAAGCCTTTTTGTGGATGACCAGCTGCTGAAGGAAGAAGGGGATATTCCGGTGGTGCGTGAGAATCCAAGGCTGCCGCTTCGGATTACCGGCAGGGGGAGCAGCGGCGCAGATATCGAAATGGACCCGGTGCTGCTGGTGGAAGGCGGCAGGCAGTGGTATCTGCTCTGGAAGCGGTGCTTTTATATCTGTACGAGGGAATATTACGACCAGGTAAAAGGGTTTTTAAAGCTGATGGCAGAAACGCGGGAACGGCTGAAACGGAACAGCTATTATTACCGTTTTTCGCAGGAGCCTTTGGAAAAGCCGAGCTTTTACCTGAGCGAGCAGGATTACGGGGCATTTGCCAAAAATGTGCTGCCGGTTATTGACGGGGTGCTGGATGTACAGGCCAGCCAGGTGGACTTTGCAAAATATGAGCCGCAGGAAGCGGTTTTTTACAGCTATCTGGATAAAGTAGGCAGCCGTATCGAATGCAGGGCTAAGGCACGCTATGGGGATATGGAGTACGATGTGGCCAAAATACCCGCAAAGGAAGAAGCCGTCCGGGATATGCGCAGCGAATTCCAGGTGCGCAGTATTCTGGAACGCTATTTCGAGCTGGCTTCTGATCAGCAGACCTATTACAGCAGGGAAGAAGATTCGATGCTGGAATTTCTGGAAACAGGGCTTTCACAGCTGGAAGCCGTATCGGAAATATTTGCGACAGACCGGTTTAAAAACATTCATGTCATTTCGATGCCGCAGGTGACAGCCGGCATTTCCATGAAGGGAAACCTTCTGGATATCAGCTGGAATGTGGACGGCATGAGTGCCGGGGAAGTCATGGACATTCTGGCGGATTACAAAAAGAAAAAGAAGTACCACAAGCTGAAATCCGGCGAGTTTCTGCGGATGGATGACAATTCGCTGGCCGTGCTGGCCGAATTAAATGACGGGCTGCGCCTGACAAAGGAACAGCTCAAAGAGCGCAAGGCGCAGGTACCTTTGTACCGTTCCTTATATCTGGATTCATTAATGAAAGAAAATGCCGAATACATAAGGCTGGAACGGGATAAAAAATTTAAGACGGTTATCCGGGAAATGCGTGCGATGGAAGACGGGGAAGACGAGATTCCGCAGCAGATAAAAGCAGTCCTGCGCCCGTACCAGCAAATCGGGTTTCAGTGGCTCTGCTCGCTGGCAAAATTCGGGTTTGGCGGCATTCTGGCGGATGATATGGGGCTTGGGAAGACGCTGCAGGTGCTGGCGTTTCTGGCTGCACATCCGCACAGCAGCGCCCTGGTCGTCTGCCCGGCTTCCCTGGTCTATAACTGGGAAGAAGAATGCAGGCGTTTTTATCCGTCCGCACAGCTGACGGTTGCGGCCGGAAATGCGCATACGCGCCAGATGCAGATTCAGCAGTGGGATGGAACAGGTATTTTAATCACGTCGTATGATTTATTAAAACGAGATATAGATTTTTATGAAAATAAGAAATTTGACTATATGATTATTGATGAGGCGCAGTATGTGAAAAATACGGCTACCCAGGCAGCCAAGGCGGTAAAGTCCATTGCCTCGGGCTGCCGGTTTGCGCTGACGGGCACGCCGGTGGAAAACCGCCTGAGCGAGCTATGGAGCATTTTTGAATTTCTGATGCCCGGATATCTGTTCAGCTATAAACGCTTTAAGGAAGAATTGGAAAGCCCGGTTGCGGAATCCAGGGATGAAGCGGCCAGAACCCGGCTGTCACGCATGGTGCGCCCGTTTATTTTACGGCGGCTGAAAAAGGACGTATTAAAGGAACTGCCGGATAAAGTGGAAAATGTCATTTATGCCAGAATGGAGCAGGAACAGGACAGCCTGTACCGGGCACGGGAAAAGCAGCTGCTGATGATGCTTGCCAGCCAGACGGAATCCGAATTCAGGACGCAGAAGCTGCAGGTGCTGGCAGAGCTGACCGCGCTGCGCCAGATATGCTGTGACCCGTCGCTGGTGTATGAAAATTACGGGCATGGGTCTGCGAAGACGAAGACCTGCATCGAGGTTGTGGAAAATGCCGTCAGCGGCGGGCATAAAATCCTGCTGTTTTCGCAGTTTGCATCAATGCTGGAGCATCTGGCGCAAGTGTTTCGCGCGCAGGGGCTGCGTGCGTTTCTGCTGACCGGAAAGACGGGCAGGGAAGACAGGCGGCGGCTGGTGGCAGGATTTCAGGACGGGGAAGCAGATATTTTCCTGATTTCACTCAAAGCCGGCGGGACAGGCTTAAACCTGACCGCTGCCGATATGGTTATCCATTATGACCCATGGTGGAATCTGGCGGCCCAGAACCAGGCGACCGACCGTGCCTACCGTATCGGGCAGGACAATAAGGTCACGGTACTGCGGCTGATTATGAAGGGCACGATTGAAGAACGCATTCTGAAAATGCAGGAAGACAAGCAGAACCTGGCGGATGCGGTGATTTCACAGGACGGCGTATCGATAACCGGGCTGGATAAAGAACAGCTGTTATCGGTTCTGGAAGAAAAAAAGGATTGACAAACGCGAAATCGTGTGCTTTAATGTTCTCGTATATCAGATTTATAACTGAATATCCGTAAACCGATGAAGTGGAGATAAAAATAATTGTGCATATCCAGAGAGTCCGGGCAGGTGGGAGCCGGATTAAACGCAGGTTATTAAATGGACCACGGAGGGCGCAGTCAAAAGCATCCGCAGTGATTTGCGGAATATGCTGAGTATTCTGCGACGTGAGGCACACGTCAGATGCCGGAGATATGATGGTATCTCGCCAGAGTGTGCAGGAGCTCCTGCAAAGCAAGGTGGCACCGCGGATGACTGCGTAAATAAATATGCGGCACCCGTCCTTGATAATGTTATTTTTACATTTGTCATGGACTGGGTGTTTTTTTGCATGCAGATGTATCAGAATAACAGCGTAACGGCAACATGTGAGAGGAAAGGAGTATCAATATGGAAAACCGGAAGGGAAGATATGGAAACCATGGCGGCCAGTATATACCCGAAATACTGATGCCTGCCATTTTAGAGCTGGAAGAAGCTTATGAGCACTATAAAAATGACGCGGAATTTAACCGCGGGCTGGAAGAATTATTCAATGATTATGCCGGAAGGCCGTCCAGGCTGTATTATGCGGCACATATGACAGAAAAGCTCGGCGGGGCAAAGATTTATTTAAAACGGGAAGATTTAAACCATACCGGCTCGCATAAAATCAACAACGTGCTCGGGCAGTGCCTGCTGGCAAAGAAAATGGGAAAGACAAGGATTATTGCGGAAACAGGAGCCGGGCAGCATGGCGTTGCGGCAGCAACCGCAGCAGCGCTGATGGGCATGGAATGCGAGGTCTATATGGGAGAGGAAGACACGAAGCGCCAGGCGCTGAACGTATACCGGATGCGGCTGCTCGGGGCACAGGTGCATGCAGTGACAACCGGCACCGGCACGCTCAAGGATGCGGTTTCAGAGGCGATGCAGGAATGGACAAAACGTATTGGCGATACCCATTACCTGCTCGGTTCCGTTGTCGGGCCGCATCCGTTCCCGATGATGGTACGGGATTTCCAGGCGGTCATTTCCAGGGAAATCAAACAGCAGATGCTGGAAAAAGAAGGAAGGCTGCCGGATGCAGTGATTGCATGCGTCGGGGGCGGTTCCAATGCGATGGGGGCGTTTTACCACTTTATTGAGGATAAGCAGGTGCGCCTGATTGGATGCGAAGCTGCCGGGCGCGGCATTCATACGGCGGAAACAGCCGCTACGTTTTCAACCGGCAGGGTGGGCATTTTCCATGGAATGAAGTCGTATTTCTGCCAGGATGATTACGGCCAGATTGCACCGGTGTATTCGATTTCGGCAGGACTGGATTATCCGGGAGTCGGGCCGGAGCATTCGCAGCTGTTTGATGACGGGCGGGCTGAATATGTGGCAGTGACCGATGACGAAGCGGTAGATGCGTTTGAATACCTCTCGCGTACCGAGGGCATTATTCCGGCGATTGAAAGTGCGCATGCCGTGGCATATGTCATGAAGGAAGCGCCATCCATGAGTAAGGACAGTATTGTAGTTGTAAATATATCCGGGCGCGGGGACAAAGACTGCGCCGCAATTGCACGATACAGGGGGGAAAAAATCTATGAATAAAATAAAACAGGCATTTGAACATGGCAAAGCACTGATTCCGTTTATTACCTGCGGAGACCCTTCCCTGGAGCTGACCGAGCAGCTTGTGTATGCAATGGAGGAAGCCGGGGCGGATATGATGGAACTGGGCATTCCGTTTTCCGACCCGACCGCACAGGGCCCGGCCGTGCAGGCAGCGGATGCGCGGGCTTTAAAAAACGGGGTTACGACCGACCGGGTATTTGAGACGGTGGAAAAAATCCGCTGCAATTCGCAGATTCCGCTGGTACTGGTCACATATGCAAATGTAGTATTTTCCTATGGAGCGCAGCGGTTTGTGCAGAAAGCGGCTCAGATTGGCGTGGACGGCCTGATTGTGCCGGATATTCCGTATGAGGAGCAGGAAGAATTCGCTCCGGTATGCCAGAAGCACGGGCTTGCCCTGATTTCCATGGCAGCGCCGGCATCCCGGGAACGGGTTCAGATGATTGCAAAGCAGGCGCAGGGATTTCTGTGCTGCGTCTCTGCGCTGGGTGCGGCCGGGGATGAAGCCGGGGCTGTCGAAGGTATTGCACAGCTGAAAAAGCTGGCCGGGGAAGTGTCGGATATTCCATGTGCAGCCGGATTTGAAATTGCATCTCCTGCCCAGGCAGCAGCGGTGGCAGCCGTTTCGGACGGTGTGTTTGTGGATTCCGCAGCCGTGCAGCTGTGCGGGCAGTACGGTGAACAGTGCGTGCCGCATGTGGCAGGGCTGGTACGCAGCCTGAAGGATGCGGTGCGGGCAGGGCAGTAAGGAAATCAGCTGGTTTCGGTTATATGTGATACGGAAATTTTTCCAAAGGACATTTCATCTTTTATCTGGGTGGATGTCCTTTTGGTGTTTTTAAAGAATATGAATGCTTTACCGCTCATGTTCATACGGATTCTGCCAGTCCGGGCACAGGCATGCCTCACTCCATGCCATCATGGCCTGCGGGACGGGGATGAAGCTCTCGCCGAATGCAGTCAGGGAAATATGGAGGCCGCCCTATGAAGCGCATTTTGTCATTATACAGGCAGCCTCCGGCTGTACCTGGAAAAAATGCCGTTTCTGCTGCCTTTACAAAGACGAGTGTTTCCGCATGTCCCCAATGGAGGAGCCCGAGGAGGATTTAGAGGAGATAAAAAGCTGTCAGCCTTAACCGTTTGCCATGAGTTATGAGAACGGGAAACTCCGTGCGCTGCTGGTGCGTGATTACCTCATCAAGTGCCAGGCAATGGCCATGTTTGCGGGCATCCGGGATATCCGGGACAAGGAAGTATGGCAGCTGAAAAAGCTCCGTGCAATGGGGATAAACAGGCTGACCATCGGGACGGAGAGCGGGGACGGTGACACGCTTGCCCTGGCGGGCAAAGGATATGCGGCGGCTGACCTGCTGGAGCAGTGCCGGAAAGAACCTGAAATCGTTGGGGTAACAGAATATACCGCAAGGTTCTGAAATTGTCAGGGTAACAGACGGTTATTAAGCTGGCAAGCCAGCGTTGGATGATTGTCATGCAAAGCATACTGCTCTTTGCAATATTCCAAAGGCTGATTGTTGTGGAACAAAATATTTTATGATAAAATAAAGGCAGAATACAGCGCAAGGCATAGAACAGCAGAAAACGGAAAGGAAGAAGCCGATGGGCAGCAGGGCACAGGAAGCGCCAGATAATATGACGCCGGAGAAGAAAAAGGAACGGATAGCACAGCTTCGTGCGGAACTGAAGGAACTGCAGGCAGTGCCGCGCAGCGACTGGCATGCGGGGTTTGAGGCGCTTCTGCGGATAGACATGCACAGGTACGGGAGCCGGGTCCGGATAGAAACGGAAAAGATACTGGGGGAGGAGCCGCCGAGGGCGGACTATCTGGTCCTGAAAGGGGAAGCGGGGCTTGAGATGGAAGATGAGATATTCCGTGTTTTCCGCATGCACAATATCATAGAATACAAGAACCCGCATGATAACCTGAATGAGAGGACGCTGCGCAAGGCATGCGGTTATGCGAATTTTTATATAGCGGCAGCGGAGCATGAGGGGGACGTGCCGCCGGGAGAGGTGACCATATCCATTTTCCGTGCGGCAAAGAATGCGCAGCTGTTCCGGGAGATGGAAGCGCGCGGGAGGCTGGAAAGGGGCACCGCGCCGGGAATATACCGTGTGCTTGGGCTGAGCGACCTGCCATGGCAGATAGTGGTCACCGGGGAGCTGGAAGGGCCGGAGTATGCGGCATACCGTGCGCTGACGGACTGTGCGCGGGAACAGGATGTGGGGCAGGTCATCAGCAGGAGCGCGGGGGAAGCGGATTATGCCATGAGGCAGCATTACCGCGTGCTGCTGGACCTTATCGCGAAAAAGAACCCGGACGTGGTGGAAAGAATAAGGAGGGACAGGGATATGGCAGTTACATGGATGGATATTTTTAAGGATGATATTGATAAAAAAATAAGCATGGCAGAAGCTGTAAAAGAGCAGGAAACGAAAGCCTTTGCAATCAGGCGGATTATGGAGAACCTGAAGCTGCCGGCGGAACAGGCAATGGAAGTCCTGGAAATTCCAGAAAAGCAGCGCTCCATGTATGCGGGGCTTATCAATAAATAAAGCAGGCGGTGTTGGACGATTAATGAATATTATGTTGTAAATTTGAGCAAAACGGAATGTCCAGTACGAAAAATATTCTGATTTTATAGGGAATATTTATATTTTTTACAGGGAGGTAATTGATTTGCAGATAAAAACGAATGAATTTCAAAAAGAAATAAAAGAACATGGAAATTATTATTTTCCATTTCTTGTAAGCAGAGAAAAATTGTCTCAGTATGAACATGGTTCGTTTCTATGGCATTGGCATCCTGAGATAGAATTTACATTAGTTATAAAGGGGAAGATGCTATATAAGATAAATAATGAATCTTTTTTAATATGTCAGGGGCAGGCTCTTTTGGGAAATAGTAGTACCCTTCATGCGGGATATATGATAGAAAATCAAGATTGTGAATATTTTTCTATAAGGGGTACTTGCAGGAGGAGCAGAAGTATCTTTCCAATGAGTGGCTTGAGAACAGGTATTTCAATGGCGGAGTTTTTCTGATTCATAAATCTGCCAGAATGACAGCACGTTCCAATGGCCTGGAGCACTGTTTCAAACCATATGCATTATATGACCAGTCTGCCATGAACCGGCTGATTTACGAAAATAAGATTCCATTTACGCATCTTTCTTATAAATATAACGGGCTTTTTCATTTTTACAGCAATGAGCTGAAAGCAAAAGTAATAAAAAGAAGTTATTTTATCCATTTCTGCGGCCCTATGAAAAACCTGTATGCAGTACTGGAACAGGAATTTGGACATGGCTGGCAGAATCAGGATATCCCGGAGCATGAGATATGTGCGCTGCTTGACAGGCATGCCGAAATTATTTAATAACATTAAGGTGTATAAATATGGATTCAGCAAGAAAACGTGGAAATACTTACTGTCAAAATCAGGCTGTACTGTTCAATTCCGTTAACCAAATGATAACAAATACGATAACGGGAGATATTATGGTACTTTTTCTGACAGATGTTTTACGGTTTAGAACCCTTGATATTACTTTTATTATTTCCTTGTTACCTTTGATTTCTATTATCAGAATGCCAGTCATTATTTTTATGCGGGGAAAAAATTATGTTGCGGCGATTCAAACTGGTATTATTATAAAAATGCTTTTTGTAACCACAATTATATTTGTGCCTTTGGATTTTCTCGGGGTTTGCAGATATTCGGCACTTCTTGTAATTTATCAGACAGCTGTTGAATTTGGAGTAGGAGTATGCTGGCAGCCTTTGATGCGTGAAATAACAACTGTATATGATAGAGGTGTTTTTTTCGGGAGAATGCGTTTTATTTTTATGACGGTAAACAGTGTATATGTTTTTCTGATATCTTTATTTATCAAAGATTCTTTATCAGAACTGCAATATAAATTATTATTATGCATCTGTTTAGCTGGATTGATGATTCAATTTTATGCCATATGCAAAATGGGAAAAGCAAGAGAAGCGGCTCATCAGGGGGAGAAGAAAAACAGGCGGAGTATCAAAGAGCAGGTTATTAGTAATAAAAAAATACTCTGGCCTTTGCTTTTAGATTTGGTGTTTTTGTGTGCAGGGGTGACCCTTAATGTAGTTTATTTAAAAAGTGCTTTATTATACTCGAGCAGACTCGTATCTGTATATATTACAATTTTTAACCTGTCTTCTACATTAATGCTTCCTTTTATGGGGCGTCTGGCAGACCGGGATTACAAAAAAGGATTTTCATATATTTGCCTGATATATGTCCTTTATCTCATGACATTAATAAGTCTGCCAAGAAATAGTCAGGTGCTTTTTGCTGCGATATGGGTCATCGTATATGCTGTTTTAAGTGGCATTATTTCGTCAAGCGTTTATCTGTTAATGACGATACTACAGCATGGTTCAATCAAAAAAAGTGAAGACTCATTTGTAATTTTGAATTTTTATCAGATGTTTGTATATATAGCAACATTTTTAATTACAAATATCATGGGACAATTTCTGGAATGGTCTGAGAAAATGAAACTTTCATTTAGAATGATAGACATTGATATTTTTAAGGCCGTGAATGCCATGATTATTGTATGCTGCATTCTTGTAGTGAAATTAATAGTTCCCAAAATTTCAATTTCTTAGAGATTAATCTTTTAGCTGCTGGTTTAGAGATACAACAAGAGAAAAATACTATGAGTATAAGAAATAAAAACAGTCAGAAGCTGTGTACAGCGATTGGAAAAGTAAGTACAACGAACAAAACAGATGAAATTGCAAGGCCGGAAATCCAAGAACAGATTTCTGGCCTTGTTTCTAGTGAAATCTGGATTATAAAGCAAAATACGCCTTGACTTTTTCTTCAGATTCCGCTAGTGTAGTGGGGAACAAAAAAAGCAGCAGTAAATCGTGAAACGGGATAGCGGCAGTATTATCCGGAAAGCTGCCATTGGAGAAAGGAGCAGATTATCAGATGGAAAAAATAGCGAGCTTCACAATTGACCATATCAGACTCCAGCCAGGGGTTTATGTTTCAAGAAAAGACCATATCGCAGACAGCGTCATTACAACGTTCGACTTGCGCATGACTTCCCCGAATGAAGAACCGGTTATGAATACAGCAGAAATGCATACCATTGAGCACCTTGCAGCCACATATCTGCGCAACCACCCGCAGTATCAGGACAAAACGGTATATTTCGGGCCGATGGGATGCCGGACCGGATTTTACCTGCTGCTGGCCGGGGATTATGAATCGAAGGACATTGTGGAACTGATGGTTTCGATGTTTGAGTTTATCCGTGATTTTAAAGGCGAGGTGCCGGGGGCAAGCCCGAAGGACTGCGGGAATTACCTGGACATGAATCTGGGCATGGCGAATTACCTTGCAAAAAAATATCTGGATGAGGTGCTGTACCATATCGAGGAATCACGCCTTGTATATCCGCAGTAAATATCCGGGACAGGCAGTGCCGGAGGGGAAAGGAGCATATCAGAATGAAAATCGGAATTATCGGTGCAATGGAATCCGAAGTGGCAGCATTAAAGGAAGCCATGAAAACAGAACAGGTTGTGACAAAGGCGGGCATGGATTTTTATGAGGGAACACTGGAAGGTGCATCCGTGGTCGTGGTTCAGTGCGGGGTCGGCAAGGTGAATGCAGCCATGTGCGTGCAGGTGCTGGCGGATTTATTTGCGATAACGCATGTGATGAATACAGGCGTTGCAGGTTCTTTGAATGCAAAGCTGGATATCGGCGATATTCTCGTATCGGAAAAGGCAATCCAGCACGATATGGATGTTACGCCGCTTGGTTATGAGCCGGGAAGGATTCCTGGCTTTGAAACACGGGAATTTACTGCGGATGCAGGAATGGCGGAGGCTGTGGCAGCGGCCTGCAGGCGCGCAAACCCGGATGTGAATGTGGCAAAAGGGTGCGTGCTCAGCGGCGACCAGTTTATTTCCAGTGCTCAGGTGAAAGAACGCCTGATTACAGAATTTCAGGGAGACTGTGCGGAAATGGAAGGCGCTTCCATTGCACAGGCAGCGGTATTGAACCAGCTTCCGTTTGTCATTATCCGGGCGATTTCGGATAAAGCGGACGGCTCTGCGCAGATGGATTATCCGGAATTTGAAATCCAGGCAGCAGGGCATTGCGCAAAAATGGTACTGGAATTTGTGAAAGCATTCCAGTAACTGCTTTGCAGCAGGTTCAGCCGGACTTTGCAGCGTCTGTTTCCAGCGAATGGAAAAAAGGCGCTGCAGGGTCTTTTTTTGTTACAGAATGTGCAGATGGAACAGAGTCTGCTGCATTATATGGAAGAAAGGAATGAGTGGCAAGTATGGAAAAAAGCATTAGCAAAGATATGACCAAAGGCTCGCCCATGAAACTGATTTTCGCGTTTTTCCTGCCCCTGATGCTGGGCATGCTGTTTCAGCAGTTTTACAGCATGATGGACACGATTATTGTTGGAAAGTTTCTGGGCGTCAATGCACTGGCTGCGGTCGGCTCGACTGGTGCAGTCAATTTTATGGTAATTGGATTCTGCATGGGCATCTGCAACGGGTTTGCGATTCCGGTGGCACAGATGTTCGGGGCAAAGGATTACCATTATCTGAGAAAATACGTGGCAAACGGCATCTGGCTGGCCTGCGGCTTTGCCGCTGTCATGACCGTTGCGGTCTGCCTGTTATGCAGCAATATCCTGCGCTGGATGGACACGCCGGCGGATATCCGGCAGGGAGCCTTTGATTACATATTTGTTATTTTCCTGGGAATTCCGGTCATATACCTGTATAACCTGCTTTCCGGCATTATCCGCTCGCTGGGCGACAGCAAAAGCCCCCTGATGTTTCTGATTCTGTCATCGCTTTTAAATATCGGGCTCGACCTGGCGCTGATTTTAGTGTTTGATATGGGCGTGGCAGGCGCGGCATGGGCTACGGTAATTTCGCAGGGCATTTCGGGCGTGATGTGCCTTTTTTATATGAAGAAAAAGTATGAGGTGCTCAAAATCACGAAAGAAGAATGGCAGCCGGATAAAACCTGCATGGCAAAGCTGTGCAATATGGGAATCCCGATGGGGCTGCAGTATTCGATTACGGCAATTGGCAGCGTGATACTGCAGGCTTCGGTCAATACGCTGGGCTCTATGGCCGTGGCTTCGGTTACGGCTTCGAACAAGGTCAGCATGTTTTTCTGCTGTGCCTTTGATGCGATGGGCTCTACGATGTCGACCTATGCAGGACAAAACCTGGGTGCGGGGGAATTAAAACGCATCACAAAGGGGCTGCTGTCCTGCTGCGTGATTGGGCTTGTATACTCGCTGCTGGCGTTTGGCATCCTGTATCTGTTCAGCTCGCAGATAGCGCTGCTGTTTCTGGATGCGGACGAAATCGACATTTTGGGAAATGTGCGTCTGATGCTGCTTATTAACAGTGCGTTTTATTTTCCGCTTGCATTGGTCGGCATCCTGCGCTTTACGATACAGGGGCTTGGGCACAGCAGGCTGGCGATTCTTGCAGGCGTGTGCGAAATGGCAGGAAGGGGCCTGGCAGGCATGTTCCTGATACCGGCGGCCGGCTATATCGGGGTGTGCTTTGCAAGCCCGGCTGCGTGGATTCTGGCTGATTTGTTCCTGATACCGGCGTATATCTATGTTATGAAGGTGCTGAACCGGCAGAAAGAAGGGGCAAATCCAAAGACGGCCTGAGTACGGCATGCGCTCCTGGAGAGAAATTGTCATAAATGGGCATGGTTAATTGTGTCGCGTTTCTTAAGATATTACGGATTCTGGCCGATATAGATTATAATCAGGAAATATCTGGCATAAGGTGCGCCCGATTCTGCACCGGACAGCGCCAGGGCCTGACATGCAAACGGAATTGCATAATCATAGCATATTCTGTTATGAAAGAACACCAGTAAGTGGAAACCGTCGGGTTTCGCATCATACGAACATGGAGGGATTCAGAATGAGCAGTGTAGCAGGATTAAATGTAACTTCGACAGCGTCAGCTTATATGACAGCAGGTACATCTAAGACAAACACAAAAGAAACGGACACAAAGAAAGAAACCGGAAAAGAAGAATCAGCTGGTGCCGTATATGACAAAACATCTTCTGACAGCGATAAGAAAGCAACGTATTCGATTAACAAGATGAGCGCTGAGAAGCGTGCAGAGCTGGTAAAACAGATGAAGGCAGACGAGGAAGAAAGACAGAACCAGCTTGTCAGCATCGTAAACAAAATGCTGACCGGACAGGCGACGAAATTCAAACAGGCGGATGATTCATTCTGGAGCACGCTTGCAAAAGGCGGCTTTTCCGTAGACGCAGCAGCAAAAAAAGAAGCACAGGAACTGATTTCAGAAGACGGCTACTATGGCGTGAAACAGACATCCGAAAGAATCTTCAATTTTGCAAGCGCACTTGCAGGGGATGACCCGAAAAAGATGGAAGAAATGCGCAAAGCCTTCGAAAAAGGCTTTAAACAGGCTACAAAATCCTGGGGACAGGACCTGCCGAGCATTTCACAGGACACCTATAAGGCTGTTGAAAAAATGTTTGACGACTATGCAGACTCCAAGAAGGTTATTACGGAGACGGAAGAAGCATAAAAACGCATGAAAACAGAGCTGCGGGCCGTATTTGCGGTGCAGCCCGGAAAAAGCACCATGGCAGGACAGAAGTTTTGCTGTGGTGCCTTTTTTGTTTTTGTATTTGCACATCAGGAAGCCTTGCGCATTGTTCCTGAAAATGGTAGTATTAAAATATCGTTAAACGATTAACAATAGTTTCCAGAAAAATACTATAATACAAGGAGGCCATTATGGGATACTCAGAAGAATACCAAAAGAAACTTGTATCAGCTGATGAAGCAGTCAAAGCCGTACACTCCGGTGACTGGGTGGACTACGGCTGGTGCAACGGCACCGCAGATGCCCTGGACAAGGCGCTTGCAAAACGTACCGACGAGCTGACAGACGTCAATGTACGCGGCGGAATTTTATTAAAGCTGCCGGCTATTTTTGAACGGGAAGATGCAGGAGAGCATTTTACATGGAATTCCTGGCATATGTCCGGCATTGAGCGCAGGCTTATCAGCAGGGGCTGCGCATATTATGCGCCAATCCGCTACTCAGAGCTGCCGCGCTACTACCGCGATTCCAAGACCAAAAATGCGGTTGCCATGTTCCAGGTTGCACCGATGGATAACCACGGGTTCTTTAACTTCGGGCCGAATGCTTCCCATCTCGCAGCCGTAGTTGAAACATCTGCGACTGTTATTGTAGAAGTAAACCAGAATATGCCGCGCTGCCTTGGGGGCACGGAAAACAACGTACATATTTCCGATGTTGATTTTATTGTTGAGGGCAGCAATCCGCCGATTGCAGAAATGGGTGCAGGCGGCCCGGCAAGCGAAGTGGATAAGGCCGTTGCAAAGCTGATTGTCAATGAGATTCCAGACGGCGCATGCCTGCAGCTTGGCATTGGCGGCATGCCGAATGCAGTCGGTTCCCTGATTGCAGAATCCGATTTAAAAGACCTCGGCGTGCATACGGAAATGTACGTGGATGCTTTTGTAGATATCGCAAAGGCAGGAAAGATTAACGGTTCCAGGAAAAACATTGACCGGTACCGCCAGGCATTTGCATTTGGCTGCGGAACAAAGAAAATGTATGACTATCTGGATGAAAACCCGGAAATTTTAAGCGCTCCGGTCAGCTATACGAATGACATCCGGGCAATTTCGTCCCTGGATAACTTTATGTCCATTAACAATGCGGTTGATTTAGACCTGTTCGGACAGGTGAATTCTGAGTCATCCGGGACAAAGCATATCAGCGGTGCAGGCGGACAGCTGGATTTTGTGCTGGGTGCGTACCTGTCAAACGGCGGCAAGAGCTTTATCTGCTGTTCCTCGACCTATAAGACAAAAGACGGCCAGGTAAAATCCAGGATTCTGCCTACGTTAAACCCGGGCTCGATTGTAACCGATACGCGTGCCAATACGCATTATCTTGTAACAGAGTTCGGGATTGTCAATGTAAAGGGACTCTCGACATGGCAGAAGGCAGAAGCGATTATCTCCATTGCGCATCCGGATTTTCGGGATGAGCTGATTGCAGAAGCAGAAAAGATGAATATCTGGAGAAAGAGCAACAAATAGAAGCTGCATGCGTAATAAATAAAAAGGGCCCCTGTATTCCGGTATGGATTACAGGGGGACTTTTTGTACAGGATTTTTAGCATTTAATTTTCAGCTGGTTCCGGACTGCCGGAAGTCCCTTCTTCTTTCAGCGGACTGTCGCCGCTGGAACCGTTTTCGGGTGGCAAGGCATCCGAAACGGGCTTGTATGCGGGTTCTTCCTGAAAAGAATCATTGCCGGTTATGCTGTCATCGGAAACCGTCCCGCTGGAAGCAGCCTGGTCTGGCGTGTCTTCTTCGGACGTGTTATCGTCAGCTGTATTCTGGCCGGATGATGTATTTTCATCGGAAACATTATCTGGTGCATTTGTATCTGAAACCGGATAAGAATCATTTTTAATGGAACTGTCTTCCGTCAGGGTGTCATCCGTATTTGTACTGCTGCCTGGCTCAGAAGCAGAATCGCCCTTGGAAGGGCTGCTGCCGGAATCTGAGGTTTCAGGATTTTTGGAAGGACTGTCTGCACTGGAATCACCTTTGTCAGGTGACTGATTCTTATCTGAAGCATTTGCTGATGTATCCTGATTCGGTATGCTGTTTGTGTCTGCGGAACTGCTGTTGTTTGTACTGGAAGACGTGCCAGGCTTGCCTGGGCTGTCTGCGCTGCTGTCAGAAGATGGTGTCACGCTGCCTGTATTGTCCGGCTTGGAAGCGGAAACGGAATCGCCCGCGCCAGGACTGGTCGCACCACTGCCGGCCGCAGCTGTCTGATTATCAGCAGAAGCGCTGCCTGCTTCATGTTCGGTGTCCACATCGGAAACGGCTGCATTGTCTGGCTTGCTGTCTGTCGTGTCATCCAAAACACTGCTTAAATATTCACTGGTTACTACATTGGCCGATGCCGGGCTGATGCCGGAATCCGGAACACTGCTGTTCGCCTGCTGTATCGTTGTTTCCAATTCACTGACGGTTTTATTCGCCCAGTCAGATACATTAAAATCGGAATCTGATGTGGATTCAGCAACGGCGTGAATCAGTGCCAGCTTGCCAGGTGTAATCCCGAGTGAATCTGCATCGTCCTTGACTTCTTTTGATACAGGGATTGTATCAATCGAACAGATGTCAGACTGCTGCGCTGAAAAAGAATTCACGCGCGAAGCAATGGACTGCGCCTTGGTATCGTTCGCAGAATAAACGCTGACAATCACATGATTGTAAGCTTCCTGAACAATATAATGGTCTTTTTCCAATTGCCCAATCGTAACACCTAATGCAGTTGTAATGTTCTGATTTTTAATATCAGACTCAATGGATGAAACAACCTGCTGCCCTTCGTTATTGATGCCGGAAACGGATATGACCTTGTCATAACGGTTCAAAGCATATTCAATAGAAGGATTGATATCCAGGCTGACGTAAGAATAAGGCTTTACGTAGCTGTGGGAACCAATGCCAGCGAAAGATAACAGAACCAATGCCAGCGAAGCACAGATAGAAAGCTTCTGCACCATGCGGTTTGAGGATGGCTTATGTTTAATCATAAGCTCCTGTCCAATCGAATAGCCTTTATTTTTCAGCTTCCGGAATGAACCGTCGTCACACAGTGCCACCGCAGCGCCATTACTGCATTCTACTATGACGGCTTTCAAAGTAGATGGCTCCTTTCTTTCCTAAATACTTAATAATAACTGTCTACAGAAATACAAACACAATGACCGGATTGGGTTGGTTGGAGCCTGCTCAGATATGGCTTAGATATTCGGCAAGCTTTGGGTAATCACCGGAAAGTATTTCTGCTGCGGTTATTATGTATTTACGATGTCTTTCCAGAATTTTTCGGGGTACTTTGGCATTTTCGGAAATAATTTTAATTGGAAGCTGTTTTGTAGTCTTCATATTATTGATTAAAACCGGATGCTCTTTTAAATAACGGATAGCGCTGGCACAGGAATCCTTGGTCTTTCCAGCCTTTGGCGAACACTCGGTCAGTTCCGTAAATGTAATCCCGTAAATATCCAGATATTCAGAAATCGCTACAATTTCATCCAGCAGCGGATTATCATTGGTCACAGAAGCCTGTTTCATGACATTTATCTGAAAACCCATATTTTCTGAGTCTTCATCGACCTCACCTTCAAACAGGTAGGGCTCGGTCTGCATTTCCGAGGAGAACCGGGCCTGGGAACGGAAATAATCGGTCAGGCGGTGCTCGATTAAAAGCTTTGCATAAGACGGAAATGCCCCCTTAGACTCATTGTAGGAGTCAATGGCGTTGGAAAAAGCGATGAGGGCAATCGACCATTCATCATCACTTTTGCTGATATAATGTTTTGCAAACCTGCTTGCACAATTTAATATAAAGTTTTCATTTTTATGAATGAAGGCATCCCGCTTGCGGTCATCGGCTGCCGCCGCAAGCGCCTCTTTCCCCATATTAAATAACATAAATTCTCCTTGGTATTACATAACAATCTGTACGTCTGTTATAAAACCATGCTATAGTATACCACGAAAACATTTTTTTTACAGTAGTATTATGAAATTTCCTGTTAGAAATTAATAGAAATCTGCATATTTCGACGGGTATGGATGATTTTCCCATATTGTCAGCAAATTCTGCCAGTAAATACCCTCCGCATAAATAAAAATTACAGAAACAAAACAGCCGGGCGGCAGTTTTTTGGCATTCAGCTTATATTATACAGCAAAACCGGGAGAATGTCTCTGGTAAGATTGTTTTTTGTAAGTACTGCATAAATTCTACTAATTAGACGTTAAAGCAGCATGAAAAGTTTCACAAAAAAAACAGGAAATTAACAGCCAGGAATGGAGTCAGCAGGAGTCTTGCAAAAAGCATTTTTCAAACACAATCTGAACGGCAGCATTCCATATGAAAAAAATTTGAAAAATGTCCAGGATATGTTATGATAACAAAAGTGCTGAAAAAGATAAAAGACAAAAATAAAAGAAAAAAAGATATAAGAAAGGAACAGTATGAGTGCAGTTGTTACGCTGAAAAAGGGAGAAGGAAGGCTGCTGAAGGCAGGCGGCATGTGGGTATACGACAATGAAACAGCTTCCATTACCGGGGAATTTGAAAACGGGGACATCGTAACGGTCCATGACTACGACGGATTTTTGCTGGGACGGGGATTTATCAATGAACATTCCAAAATCAGAATCCGCATGATGACAAGAAATGCGAAACAGGAAATTGACCGGGATTTTATCCGCATGCGGGTGAAGCATGCATGGGAGTACCGCAAACGGACGGTGGAAACAGACAGCTGCCGCCTGGTGTTTGGAGAGGCGGATTTTCTGCCTGGAATTGTCATTGACAAATTTTCGGACGTGCTTGTTGTGGAATCGCTGGCGCTTGGCATTGACCGGATGAAAGGGATGATTCTGGAAGCGGTAACCGAAGTGCTGGCAGGGGATGGCATCCGCATACGCGGCATTTATGAAAGAAGCGATGCGAAGGTGCGCGAGCAGGAAGGCATGCAGCGGTATAAGGGATTTATCGGGCCGGAATTTGATACAAATGTGCAGATAGAAGAAAATGGAATCAAATATATCGTGGATGTCCAAAACGGGCAGAAGACAGGCTTTTTCCTTGACCAGAAATATAACCGCAGGGCAGCTGGCAGGCTGTGCAGGGATGCGCGCGTGTTAGACTGCTTTACCCATACGGGCTCTTTTGCGCTGAATGCCGCGGCAGCCGGCGCTGAGAGCGTGCTGGGCGTGGACGCTTCGGACACAGGCATTGCACAGGCAATACAGAATGCGCAGCTGAACGGGCTTTCCGGGCGCGTGCAGTTCGTGTGCAGGGACGTGTTTGAGCTGCTGCCTGAATTAGAGCAGCAGGGGGAGAAATTTGACGTGGTGATTTTAGACCCGCCGGCGTTTACAAAATCCAGGAATTCGGTCAAAAATGCAGTGAAAGGCTACCGCGAGATTAACCTGCGCGCCATGAAGCTGGTAAAGGACGGGGGATATCTGGCAACCTGTTCCTGTTCGCATTTTATGACACAGGAGCTGTTTGCCCAGACCATCCAGCAGGCGGCACGGAATGTGCACAAACGGCTGCGCCAGGTGGAATTCCGCACGCAGGCGCCAGACCACCCGGTGCTGTGGGCAGCGCAGGAGTCGTATTATCTGAAATTTTATATTTTCCAGGTCTGTGAGGAGCGGTAATGGATATGCAGATATCCTTGCAGAACCAGATACCGGGGATATGGGAATTATTATAGAAGTAAAGTATGCACATGACGGAAATCTGGATGCCGCATGCAGGAGGGCATTGAAACAGATTGCGTACACCCGGTACGAAGATGAGCTTAAAGACGAAGGGGTGGAGAATATCCTGAAGTATGGAATTGCATGCTATAAAAAACGATGCAGGGTTATGCTGGCAGAACTATAACAGGCATTCTTCCGGCCCGGTGCGTACCATGTGCGTTTTTCGGACAAAAGGGGCTGCCGCATGAAGCAAAACATTTTTTCATGCAGCAGCCCCTCTGCCTGCTTTCCTGTAAGCGGACAGGAACAGGTTATTTTATCACTTCATTTAATCCATAGACACGCACTTCATAAATACGAGCAGCCGTATCAGAGCCCTGTGTCGGTTTTTCTGCGATAAGCTTCACATATCTTGCAGAAACGGCCGGGAAGGTATCGGACGTATTGCCGGCGGCGTTGTTAATGACTCTTGCTGCCTGGGTAAATTCGTTTCCGTCTTCACTTACCTCGATGGCGTAAGCTTTCGTATTCATGTCCGGGCTTTCGTTTCCGGCTTCTGCATGTGCAATCTGTACTTCGCTGACGGTCCTGACTTCGCCGAGGTCTATGGTGATTTCATGCGGCGGCTGGCCGGTTGCACACCATTTGGTTTCGGTCTTGCCGTCTACGGCGAAGGCAGGAGCTTCGTTTTCGTTGACATAGGAAGAAGCCTCTGTTTCCATATCCTGTGAAAGAAGCGCCAGGTCGCCCGATGCTTTCGAAGAAATCGTAATGCAGCCTTCGACTTCGACAGGTGTTTCCCCGGATTCATTTTTTGCAGTCAGTTTTACCTTGTAGGTGCCTTCCTGTGCATAGGTGACTGCCGGGGCAGCATCCTCGCTTGTTTCGGTATCAGCGCCTTCAAATTCCCACAGAAGCGATTCTGTATTTGCAGAGCACAGGCTTTCGAAGGTAATGGTTTCACCAGGGGCAGCCAGTGTCCGGGAAGCTTTGAATGCTGCTTTTGGAATGCTGTTATTCGGCCATTCCAGGGTAACGGCTTCGGATGCTTCGCTGCGTTCGCCGGTCAGGCTTACAGCAACGGCTTCGAATGTGGATTTGTTGGTTTTGTCTGCTTCCTCATTCCGCTGCAATGCATTGACATAATGGGTTGCTGCCGGGGTTGCGCCCAGGAACGAACGTGTCCCGTCTTCATTTACGCGGTATATTTCATAATAGCAGCCGCTGTCTGTGGTATTTTCGTCCCAGCTGAACCGGATGCCTGCATAGATGCCTTCTTCTTCGTCGAATACAGCATCGTCAATCTGGAAGCCGGTAACAGCCTGCGGGGCTTTTGGAGCATCCTGTGGCAGAATGGCAATCTGTCCGAAGTTGAATTCATAACCGGAAACATCCTCTGCGGCCTGCAGCTCATAGGAAATAGAAGTAACGGTTTTTCCGGCTGCATTTTTTACATCAAAGGAAGCTTCTGTCCAGTCAGCCCCGATTTTTTTATCGGCGGCAAAAGTTTCCGTGGTTCCGTCAGAATAGCCTAAAATCAGGTTCAGGTCTGTTTCAGAAGAAGCCTTTGCCGTGGTTGTAAACGAGATGCCTTCTTCAAACGCAAGCTCGGTGCTGTAAAGCCGGACGGTGCTGGGCGTTTTGGCTTTCATGTCTCCGCGCAGCTTAATGGCATTGCCGCCGTTGTAAGCGTCTGCATAGTTTGTGCTGGCAGAAAACTGATTGCCTTCGCCGTGCTCAAAGGCCCAGCGGTAGGTCGGCATAATATCCTGCAGGCTGCGGTTGTTCCAGTCCATGACAGAGACTTTTTCGCCTTTGATAAAATAGCTGTAGCCGTGTCCGAGGCTGAAATTTGTCACAAACGGCAGGGATGTTACAGCAGTCTGTTCAACAGCATAGGTGGAAATTCCTCTCCATCTTGTGCCGTCTGCTTCTGTGCCGGCAAACGGATTGCCGTTTTCATTTACCCAGAAGCTGTTTTCTTTTTTCTCAAAGTCTTCAAAATTATCGGCTGCAAAGTATGTCCAGCTTGGGCAGTAAAGGCCGAGGGACGTAAACGGCGTGCCGCTTTCATCGGTAAACAGCTCCCATTTGACCGGGGTCATGATTCCTTCTGCCTGTACGTCAATGCCGGCATACAGCTCATACGGGCTGATATTGATTTCTTCGGCTTTTGCCCTGGATGCCTTGAGCAGCTCCTTTGGCGCAAGCTTGTCGGTGGTCCACCAGAAGTTCAAAAACATGCTGTCTGACACCGGATTGCCGTTTTTATCTGTCATATAATATGTATTTTTATCGGTAAGGGCATTCTGCCAGTCCATTTTGCCTTCGGATGTCATGGAGTCATACCACATAATGTCCAGCTTATCCCCGGCTTTTTCCTGGAACTGCAGGATGAATTCCTGCATCAGGACTGCGTGCTGCTTTGTAAGCCCGCCTTCTGCGGAACCGGATGGTTCTTCCCCGGCTGCTGCGCCATCAAAGCTTTCTACGGCAGTGTCTGTTTCCTGATTGACAAACCAGCCGTCAAAGCCGTATGCCTCTGCTGCTTCGATAAGCTTGTCTGCAATTGGGAAATTTCCCTGTGCATCTTTTTCCAGAAATTTGTCCAGCCATTCAATTTTGCCGCCATGGGCTGTCTGCGGGAAGAAGATGGTGCCGAGCACCGGAACGCCGTTTTTGTGTGCTGCGTCGATGACATCTGCACTCGGTGCGACGATAATGCCTTCCCCGGAAGAACCGCCCCAGTATACAAGCTGGTCAATGTACTGCCAGTAAGAAAATACATTGGCGCCTGCCGTGTTGATTCCATGCGGTGCATTGCCGCTGGTGCTTCCATTCATAATGGAAAGCGCGGCTACCTTCATATCCTTATTCTGCGTGCTGTTTGCTGCTGCCATGGACTGCTTGTCTGCCCTGGCTGCAAGTGCGATGCTGCTCTTATTGTAAACAAAGTCCGGGTCATTGTCCGGGCTCCATGCGAGCAGGTCTTCCGGGAACCAGTATGGAGTCTCTGGCTGGTTTGCCATTGGCTTGTCAAAGGTACTTTCTTCGGTCTCAAGGTATTTTGAGGTGCTTTCCTCTCCCTGCCCGCCGGCCGTCTGTCCGTTGTCCTGTCCTCCTGTCTGGTCAGGCTTTTTGGAGCATCCTGTCAGGCTTAACAGCATGGATGCGGCCAGCGCTGCTGCCATCCATTTTTTGAATTGTTTTAGCTTCATGCGATCCCTCCTTATCGTTTTACACAGGTAAATTTTAACATAGGGCAAAACAGCTGGAAAAGTGTAATAAAACCAGATTCCTTGTATAAATTGTGGATATTGTAAAAGAAAAACGTTATAATGATTTCACAAAGACGAAGCCATGCACGGCACAGCTCTGCCTGTATGGCCTGACAGGATGGGATGGGTTATGGAAGATGTATTGACGCTTTTTGAAGAAGGAACAGCCAGGTGGTTCCGGGAATCGCTCGGGGAGCCGACGCCTGTGCAGCAGGAAGCCTGGCCGTTTATTTCGGCAGGAGAGCATGTGCTTGTATCGGCACCGACGGGAACCGGGAAAACGCTGTCGGCGTTTCTGGTATTTTTAGACCAGATGAAGCGCTGCTGCCAGAACGGGGAGCTGAAACGGGAACTGCAGCTTGTATATGTATCACCGCTGAAATCGCTTGCAGCGGATATCCGGGAAAACCTGAAAAAGCCGCTGGACGGAATCGGGGCCGCAGCAGATGTTGTGACGGGAATCCGCACAGGCGATACGCCGCAGCGCGAACGGCAGCAGATGATACGAAAGCCGCCGCATATCCTGATTACCACGCCGGAATCGCTGTATCTGCTGCTGACAGGCAAAACCGGGCAGAATATGCTCTCGTCTGCACGGGCGGTTATTCTGGATGAGCTGCACGCCATCATTGATACTAAGCGGGGCGCACATCTGATGCTTTCGCTGGCACGGCTGGATTATCTGTGCAAAAGGCCCCTGCAGCGCATCGGCCTTTCGGCTACGATAGAACCGCTGGATGTGGCAGCTGCATATCTGGCACCGGAGCCGGTAAAAATAGCGGCGCCGCCGATGCACAAAAAAGTGCGGCTTCAAATTACAAGCCCGTTTGCCCAGGTACAAAAGGGACGTAAAAAAGACCCGGTGTGGGAAGAACTGGGCGCGCTGGTTTATGCCCGCTGCCAGGGCAGCCGCAGTGTCATCGCATTTGTGGAAGGACGGCGGTATGCGGAAAAGCTGGCCTATTATGTCAACCTGGTGGGCGGGGAAGGGTTTGCAAGAGTGCATCATGGGAGCCTGTCAAAGGAACAGCGCATGGAGACAGAGCTGGCGCTGCGGGATGGAACGCTGCGGCTTTTGTGTGCGACGTCTTCGATGGAGCTTGGCATTGACGTAGGTGAAATTGACCAGGTGCTGCAGGTCGGATGCCCGCGCACGGTTTCCGGGACCATGCAGCGGCTGGGACGTGCGGGGCATAATCCGGGCCGCGTCAGTGTCATGTACCTGTTTCCAAGGACTGCGGCAGAATGCACAGCCTGTGCGATGACAGCCGAGCTGGCAAGAAACGGCGGGGTGGAGCATGTCAGCCCGCCCGAAGGGTGTCTGGATGTGCTGGCCCAGCATCTGGTATCGATGGGGGCATTCCGCAGCTATGAGCTGGATGAAGTAATGCAGGTCCTGCCAAGGGCATGGCCGTTTCGGAATGTTACGAAAGAAGATGTAAAGTCCGTGCTCGGCATGCTGGCCGGGGACTATGAGCATATGCAGGATATTCCGGCCCGTCCGAGAATCCTGTATGACCGCATTCATGAAAGGGCCGAGGGAGACGGCTACAGCCGGATGCTGGCCGTCTCCTCCGGCGGCACCATTCCGGACAAAGGCATGGATACGGTGCGTACCGAAGAGGGCGTGAAAGTGGGCGAGGCGGACGAAGAATTCGTGTATGAGACCCAGCGGGGCGACCGCTTTATTCTGGGCGCTTTTGCCTGGCGGGTGGTGGATATCGGGCGGGATACGGTAACGGTGGTGCAGGCTCCGGCGGAGGGTGCAAGGCTGCCTTTCTGGAAAGGAGAGCTGAAAGGACGGGATAAGACAACGGGTATGGCTTTCGGCCGCATTT
>OFGA01000174.1_pt1 | contig 60220 bp, 58 predicted proteins | sample 1521471 | NCBI WGS metagenome assembly OFGA01 (sample SAMEA3504086, study PRJEB24116) | mouse gut metagenome | biome: mouse gut; feature: mouse-associated habitat; material: faeces | place: Denmark | collected 2011 | reverse complement strand
TAATGAAAAAGGCATAAACCTAAGAAATATAATTATTCTTAAGTTCATGCCATTGGATGGTGAAAACCATCTTATATATGAATTATCTTCATAAAATTTATCAATCAGCAATATTAATACATTAATATTTTTTCAATCTTACTCATACTTAGAAACATTATTTAGTATAATAATCAAATTTCTCTAAATCATCTGTTTTTCCAATAACAAAAAAACGATCTCCTTTTTTTACAATATAATTAGCACCTATATTTAATGACATCTTATCCTCATTATCTTTAACACCAATAACATTTATATGGTATACTTGTCTAACATTTAAAATCTGAAAACTCTTTCCTATCCATTCAACTGGTGCATTTATTTCTACCAGTGAATAATCTTCATCTAATTCAACTAAATCAACAATACTTTTTCTAAGTAATGATTTAGCTACCCTAACTCCCATATCTTTTTCAGCTCTTATAACTCTATTAGCTCCTACTTTTTCTAATATTGTAGAAAACTGCCTATTTTTTGCCTTAGCAATTATATAAGGAACACCTAATTCTTTAACATTCATAGTTGTTAAAACAGCTTCTTCTAAATGAGTCCCAATAGCAATTATAGCTACGTCAATATCACCTATCCCTAAAGCTCTAAGTTGCTCTAAATCAGTTGTATTAGCTACAGCTGCTTTTGTAACTTCATCAGCAATCCTTTCAACACAAGCAATATCTTTATCAATAGCAATTACCTCACAATCATATTGTGATAAAGTAGTTGCTATCGTTGAACCAAATACCCCTAAACCCAATACAGCATATTGTTTATCTTTCATTTTCTTACTCCTAACCTAATAAAATATTTCCATCAGTATACTGAACTTCTTTTTTACCTGCATTAATATAAGACCTTCGAGCAAACGAAATTATTAAAGTAATTGGTCCAATTCTACCAATATACATTAAAATAATAATTATTATTTTTCCAATTCCAGTCAGTGATGGTGTTAGTGATGCACTTAATCCTACTGTTGCAAAAGCTGAAACTGCTTCAAACATAATATCAATAAAAGGAGCATTTTCACTAATACTTAAAATAAAAATACTTATAAATGCAAGAGATATTCCTATCGTAATAATTGCAAATGAACGAATTATTAACCGTTTAGGAATCCTTCTAGAAAATACAGTTACTTCTTTTCTTCCATGATATATATTATAAACCATTAAGATACTAATCGCAAAAGTTACTGTTTTTATTCCTCCAGCTGTACCAGCAGGTGAACCACCAATAAACATAATAATACACATCATAAATTTAGTATATGGATATAAACTAGCAATATCAACAGAAGCAAATCCTGCTGTACGCAATGTTGTTGACTGAAAAAAAGAAACCTGAAGCTGATCAAGAAAGTTTAATTTTCCAATTGTATCAGGATTATAAAATTCACATAGATAAAATAAAACCATTCCTATAAATAACAGAATTGACGTCATAATCAAAACAATCTTGGTATGTAAACTAAAACTATTAAATAAATGACGATAATTGAATTTACTAGGTTTTTTATATTCTTTTTTGATCGTTTCCATAACATCAAACCATACAATAAATCCTAATCCTCCCATAATTATTAAACCAGGAATTACAAGATTAATAATTATATTAGTTTGATAACCAATTAATGAATTATTCCCTAATACATCAAATCCCGCATTACAAAAAGCTGAAATTGCATGAAAAACTGCAAAGTATATTCCTTTTAAAACACCATATTCAGGAACAAATACAAATAATAAAAGAATTGCTCCTATTCCTTCAACAATAAAAGTGTATTTAATTACATTTTTTAAAAATTTAGGAATCGCATTTAATGAGGGTTGATTAAGCGCCTCTTGTAAAACAATTTTATTAGTTAATGAAATCTTCTTCTTTATCATTATTAATAATAAATTTAAAAAAGTTAAAAAACCCAATCCTCCAATTTGAATTAGCACAATTATAATTAATTGTCCTAAATAATTAAATTGTTCACTTGTTGTAACTGGTACTAACCCTGTAACACAAGTAGCAGAAGTAGCAATAAATAAATTATTCAAAAAAGTTGTTGGTGTACTTTTATTACAAATAGGCAAACTTAATAAAATTGTTCCTATTAAAATAACTGCTAAAAAACTTAATGCAATTTGCCTTGTTGGACGCATTGTATGATGTTCATGTCTTTTTTTAAATATTTCAACTTTCATATATTTATTCTACCTCTCTAAAAAAATAAATGATCAACCAAAATTTTACATCCCATAATAATTAATAGTACTCCACCTGCAAATTCTGCTTTACTCTTATATTTTTCACCAAAAACATTCCCTACTTTTACTCCTATAACACAAATAACAAAAGTAATTATTCCAATAATTACAGTTGATAAAACAATTGAAACATTAAAAAAAGCAAAAGTTATTCCAATTGCTAATGCATCAACACTTGTAGCAACCGATAACATAATTAAATTACCAAAGTGTAATGCATCATCCAAACTTCCATCTTCATCTTTACTCATTGCCTCTTTTATCATATTTATTCCAATTAATCCTAATAAAATAAAAGCTATCCAATGATCAATAGTTGCAATTTTAGAAGCAAAAGTTGTACCTAAAACATATCCTAATGCTGGCATTAATGCCTGAAAAGCACCAAAAAACAATGCAATTATAACTGCTTTTTGGTAACTCATTTTCTTCATTGCAAGTCCTTTACAAATAGATACAGCAAAAGCATCCATTGCTAAACCTATTCCAATAAGCGCAATTTCTAAGACTGACATTTTTTATTCTCCCCCTCTAAAATAAATTCACTACATTTTAACCCATCAATTGCACTAGACATAATTCCTCCAGCATAACCTGCACCCTCACCAATTGGATAAATACCTTTAATATTACTTTGATATGATTCATCACGATAAAATTTTACTGGTGCTGAACTACGTGATTCAACTCCTGAAAGCATCGCATTACTAGCAAAACCAGAAATCTTTTGATCCATTAATATTAATCCTTCTTTTAAAGCAGTATTTATCTCTTTACTAAATAACTCATTCAAATCAGCATTTTTTACTCCTGGTAAAACACTACATTTAACCATCTCATTACCAGGTTCAGTTTCTAAATAATCTTCTATTTTCATTACTGGAACATGATAATTGCCCCCACCAAGCATAAAAGCTCTATGCTCCAAATCTTGTTGATATTTTATTCCAGATAAAGGATGATCATTTTCAAAATCCTCTGGACCAACAGTTACTAAAATAGCACTATTTGCATTAACATCATCACGTGCTTGATTACTCATTCCATTTACTACAACTCCACCTGATTCACTACTAGAATTTATAACTTTCCCCCCTGGACACATACAAAATGTATAAACCCCACGTCCACTACTTGTTTTAACGGCCAATTTATAATCTGCTGCTTTTAATTTAGGATGATTAGCATATCTACCATATTGATGTTCATTAATAAATGACTGCAGATGTTCTATCCTTAAACCAACAGCAAATGCTTTAGGTTCTATTCTTAACCCTCTTTGATAAAGCATTTCATAAGTATCACGTGCACTATGACCAATCGCCAAAACTAATTTATCTGGCTTCATTGTAATAATCTGATCACCTTGTTTTATTTTAATATTTGTAAGTTTTTGATTTTGTGTTTCAATATCTATGAGTTGACTATCAAATAACACTTCTCCACCATTTTTAATTATTTCTTGACGCATATTTTTTACGACATTAATTAAATAATCAGTTCCTACATGTGGTTTATTAAGATACAAAATATCTTTATTTGCACCATGAGCTACAAAAGTTTCTAAAATAAATTGTTTACGTTTATCTTTAACCCCTGTAGTAAGTTTCCCATCACTAAAAGTTCCTGCTCCACCTTCACCAAACTGTACATTACTATTTAAAAGTAATTTACCTGTTTTAAAAAAATTATCAATATCTTCTTTTCTTTTATCAACCTCACTACCTCTTTCAACCAAAGTTACCTTCTGATTAGCACGAGCTAAATTATAAGCACAAAATAATCCTGCAGGTCCACTGCCTACTACTATAATATGTTCATCATTAGATTTTAAAACTGGATAATAGTACGGTTTTACTTTAACAAGATTTAATTTGGGATATTTTTTTATAATTATATCTTCATCATCAATATTGAATTCAAAACTACATACAAAATGAACTTTATTTTTCCTTCTTGCATCAACTGCTTGTTTAACTAATTTTACATCTTTAATTTTGTTTTTAGAAATATTTAATTGTTGTGAAATTACCTGTCGATAATCTTTTGTATCCAACGAAACATTTACATTATTAATTCTTATCATCTTATTTTCCCTTACTTAATATTGTTTTAGCTATATGATATCCTGATGCAAATGCAAAATGCAAATTATAACCCCCACAATCTCCATCTACATCCAACACTTCTCCAGCAATATAAATTCCTGGATATTTTATGCACTCTAAATTTTCATCAACTTCTTCAAGACTTACACCACCATGCATTACCTGAGCTTTAGTATAATCATATGTTCCTACTATCTTAAAACGAATATCTTTTAAATTATCTACATTCACTAACACTTTAGCTAATTTATCATTAAATATTCCCTCTAAATAATAATTACCATATTTTTTTAATCTTTCTTCTAATAATATATTAACTTCACTTTCATTAAATTCCTCTAATAAATCTAACCCAATTTCTAAATTCCCATGACATTTAGATAATAACCTTGATAATTGCATAATACAAATACCTGATAATCCTTGTTCACTAAATAATACTTCACCTGTTTGACTTTCAACTAATTCATTATCATTATACAAACTTGCCTGACATTTAACACGTACCCCTTTTAACTTAGGATAAGCAGGTTTAGTCTTTATTTGAACTAAACTGGGAAATAGGTCAGTTACTTTTAAACCAAGATCATTAACTAGATCATAATTATTTTTTCCAGATAAAAGAGATGCTGGAGAACCAGTTGCAATAACAACATTATCACATTCATAATTACCTCTTGTACTTTTTACAAGATAGCCATTTTTCCTTTTAATAATTTTTAAAGCTTGACATTCTTCAATTAAAGCTACTTGATCAAAATTATTCATCAAAGCATTTTTAATAGTTAAACTCTGATTAGAACGAGGATATAATAAAGTTCCTACTTGTCTAGTTAAAACCCCGATCTGATTAAAATAGTCTTTAATATTAAAATCATTAATAATTTTCTCAATTCTTTTATCATCAGTATTATAAAAATACATATCTAAATTAGTATTTGAAAGATTACAACGTCCATTGCCACTAGCAAGAATTTTTCTTCCAGATTTATTAGACTGTTCCAAAATAATCACATTGGCTTGTTGTTTAGCTAATTCACATCCACATAAAAGACCACTAGCACCAGCACCAATAATTACTGTTGTTTCCATCATTCAATCTCCTTATAATGCCTAGATTATAGCACAAACTACATTCTTTTAAAACAAAAGCAACTAATAAAATGTATACTTGATAATATTATTTGATAAGTGTATAATTTAGAAGAATTTATCACTTTAAGGAGGAGTTATTTATGGGTAGAGCACATGAAGTGCGCAAAGTTGCAATGGCAAAAACAGCAGCCAAAAAAACTAAGCTATACTCACGTTATGGTAAAGAAATTTATTTAGCTGCAAAAGCAGGGGGACCTGAACCTGATGCAAACTTAGCTTTACGTCGTTTAATTGAAAAAGCAAAAAAAGAACAAGTACCTGCTGATGTTATCAAAAGAGCTGTTGATAAAGTAAAAAGTGGAGTTACTGAAAATTATGAAGAAAAAGTATTTGAAGGATATGCTAATGGTGGAGCTACGATAATTGTTAAATGTTTAACTGATAATATTAACCGTACTATTTCATCTGTACGTCCTGCTTTTACTAAATCAAAAGCTAAACTTGGAAATGAAGGATCTGTTTCTTATTTGTATGATGTAATTAGTGTAGTTGCTTTTAAAGGTCTTGATGAAGAAACTGTTTTAGATGCCTTAGTTATGGCTGAAGTTGATGCTCAAGATATCGTCAGCGAAGAAGATGGAACTATTAAAATCGTTGGTGAACCAACAGATTTATATAAAATCAAAGAAGCAATTGAAGGTGTTAAACCAGATGTTGAATTTGATATTGATGAAATTCAAACATTACCTCAAGATACAGTTGAACTTGCTGGTGAAGACATGGAATTATTTGAACGTCTTATGAATAACCTAAATAATTGTGATGATGTTGATCAAATCTATCACAATGTTGCAAACTATGATGAGGGAGAATAATTCTCCTTTTTTTACAAGGAAAAATCTTATGAAAGTTACATATTTATATAACAGTGGTTTTATCGTAGAATTAGATAAACATATTCTATTATTTGATTATTATCAAGGTAATATTCCACCGCTAAACCCTAATAAAAATCTATATATATTTGTTTCCCATTTTCATTATGATCATTACAATCCAGAAATCTATCAAATTTCTCACCCTAAAATTACCTATATAATTGATCGAAAAATAAATAATAAGGGCATAAAAGTACACCCTGGCAAATTATATGATATAGACGATTTACATATTCAAACTTTATTATCAACTGACGAAGGTGTTGCCTTTATCATAAAAGTAGAGAATAAATATATTTATCATGCTGGAGATTTACACTGGTGGCACTGGATTGGAGAACCTGAATCAGATAACAAATATCAAGCTGAAACCTTTAAAAAAGAAATCAGCAAAATTACAAATATTAATTTTGAATTAATGATGATACCTCTAGATCCTCGACTTGAAGAAAGCGGTTGGTGGGGAATGAATTATATTTTAAAATATATTAATACTAAATATGTTTTACCCATGCATTTTATTGAAGATATTAATAAAATGCATGAATATCTTGATAATAACCCACTAAACCAATATAATAATATAATCAAAATTCATAACAAAGAAGAAGTTTTTATTCTAGGAGAAAATAATGAATATTAGTCCATATCAACATCATGCTAAATATTATGAAACTGATCAAATGGGAATAATTCATCATTCAAATTATATTCGCTGGTTTGAAGAAGCTAGAATTGATTTTATGAATCAAATCGGTTTAACATATAAAACCATGGAAGAAGAAGGTATCATTTCACCTGTTTTAGAAATAAATTGTAAATATCTAAAAATGATGTATTTTGATGATATTGCAACAATCAAGCTCAAAATATCTTCATATACAGGTGTCCGTTTTACTTTTGAATACGAAATTTATAATCAAGACAAGCAACTCTGTACAATCGGTAGCTCTAGTCATTGTTTTATGAATCGTAAAAATCGTCCAATCAGTTTAAAAAAATTAAAACCTGAATTTGATGAATTATTCAAAAAATTATTAGCAAAATAGACTTTGCATATTGCAAAGTCTATTTCTTTGGAATAATTTCAATCCAATAATCATCAGGATCATTGATAAAATATAATCCCATAGCTTTATTTTCAAAACAAATACATCCCATTTCTTTATGTAACTGATAAGCCTGATCAAAATCATCAACTTCAAAACAGATATGACTTTCATTTTCACCTAACTCATATGGTTGAGGATGATCTTTTAGCCATGTCAATTCAATTTGAAAATTACTAATTCCATCACCAAGATAAGTTAAAATAAAACTCCCATCGCTAGCTTCTTTTGTTCTTTCTACTTTCAAACCTAAAGCTTTTTGATAAAAACTTACACTTTTATCAATATTTGTAATATTGATATTACAATGCACACATTTAAATTCCATGTTTCTCTCCTAATATTAATAAACTGTCTTATAATTTTTATCTTCAATATCCAATTTTCCAAAATATTTTTCAAAATCAACTCCAACAAAATCAGATAGATCTTTCATCTCTAATACTGTTTTAACATCAACATCAATTCCATTTTCCATTCGATCTTTAGTCGCTTCGATTTCTTTTTCACCATGAGTATATATACGTGGCTGTCCCTTTGCTTTTGGAGCATCTCTTAATTCTTGTAAGAATGTAGAAAAATGCGTTTCAATATCTGCTGGATCACCAAAAACCTTTGGATCAATAGCAATAAAACCATGGCAAGTACCACCTACCCCATTTGTATGAGTGTGATTAGAAGTTAGCCCTTGTGATAATATTGAACAGAAAATTTCACAAAACATTCCATAGCCATATCCTTTATGGCTACCCAATTGCTCTGTTGAACCTCCTAATGGCATAATTCCACCACCTACTTTGTCAATAATGTTATCTAAAACATCTGGTGCATCTGTTGAAGGATTACCATCCTTATCTAATGCCCACCCTTGTGGTAATTCTTTTTCTGCCTTACGATACATTTCTAATTTTCCTCTTGTTACAACAGTAGTTGAAGCATCAAAGAAAAATGGATATGGTTTCGCTGGCATTGCCAAAGCAATCGGATTAGAACCTAACATCGCTTTACTAGCAAATGTAGGTACCATGATTGCCTCAGAATTAGTAAATGACAATCCCATCAATCCTTGATCACATGCCATCTTAGCATAATATCCAGCAATCCCATAGTGATTAGAATTTCGTACTGTTACAATTGCCATACCAACATTTTTAGCTTTTTCAATACATTTATCCATTGCAAATTTACTAATTAATTGCCCCATTCCTGCATTTCCATCAATAACAGCAGATACTGGCGTTTCAAAAATAACTTCAGGTTTTGCATCAACTTTAATCATACCTTTTTCAATACCTTTATGATATCTTGAAAGTCTCTGCATCCCATGTGATTCAATTCCATAAATATCTGATAATAATAAAACATCTGTTATAATTTTACTTTCTTCTTTAGTAAAACCAAACTTTTCAAAAGCTTCATTGCAAAAAGCATTTAAAGTATCAAACTTAAACTTTATATGTGCCATAATTTACCTCACTTCTTATAAATTGTATACATTTTATCATAAACTTTTTTCTCTGTCATTAATAAAAATAAAGTAGCCTAAAAATCTCTAATTCAAGTATAGAATTATTAAAAAACTTACTCATAATAATAAAAGCTCCTTCTATTAAGTTTGAATTTACTGTTATAACTATTTCTAAGCTTATTATTAAACATAATGAGGTACACTCTATTCATAGAAACCATAATAAAATCATCTCTTCCCATATATCATGGTATCAGTTCCCTTAGTTAAGCTTTAACTAATGTCTAGAAACGATTCATACTTTTATTTATTTTAATTACCTTAGCATCAGTACCAATAATTATATTTTATAATTAAAGCTTTCTTTATTTTATCCTATAATCTATAAAAATAAATTATTTTAAACATTAATTAATCATATTATTTTTTTAAAACAAAATGATACAATATTATTTAACTTAATTACATCTACCAATGGTTGAATATTTATAATAATAACCAGCTTAATGTCAAGTTCACTATAAAAGGTTAGAGATGTCCCTCTAACCTTTTTTATTGATACAAGAATATTGAAGTATAAAAATAATATTCAATTTTATTCTATATATCATTCATTGTAATATCTTCATAATCTAAAATTTGATAATTACTTTTCTATTGACAAAAATATCTAATTTACTAATGATGTAGTAATAATCTACTTTCTGTTTGGCTTTCTTTTGATTCTCAACAACCTAATAAAATCATCAAACAAAGTAGTATCAATCGGCTCAAACATCAGCCATTTTCCATCATGATAAGTTTGAGTTTCATCATAAATCCTTTGAACTTCTTTTGAATAATTATCTCTATCTGTCTCAAATTTTAATCTTTCATCTTTCCCCAAGATAATCATAAATCCTACACAGTTTTCTCTTGCATATAATGCACATAACGTTTTGCCACCACGCCGATATTTATATTCATATTTCCATGCTTTTCCACCCTTGTTCCACAAACAATCCATATCATATTTTTCCTTAATCAAAGCATTTAATTTATTCCAAATATCATAAAGTGATTCTCCAACTAAATAAGTCATCTCTTCAGCATCAGGTATTATATCAAGCATAATAACCCTCCTCTAATTTATTCTTTATTATAACATTTTCAATAGTTTATCAGCATCTTTTTCATTAATGATGCCATATTATCTTTATAATGTATCAAACCAATACTCTTCTCTAGTAAAAAAAGTATCTGAACATGAAGAATAATCAAAATAATTTGATATTTAAAACTTATAAAGTACAAATCATAATTGACATATCACCATCATATACAACTTCTTTTTGATCAGCACAAACAATGAAATTGTCTCCAATTTTTACATTTCTGCCATTAATAGTACCATTACCCTTAATTATAGTAACTAACTGAAATGGTTTATTATTGATAATTGTATTCTTACTAGTTAGATCGTACTTACTAACTGTAAAATAATCACTAGAAATTAACTTTGTTACAGTTCCATTAGCAATATTCTCTACAATTTGATCATCATTACTATATGGATGATATGGTACCTGAGTAACATCTATCGACTGTTGTACATGTAACTGACGTTCATTACCATTAGCATCTTTACGATGATAATCATATACACGATAAGTAATATCTGATGATTGCTGTGCCTCATATATTAATGAGCCACTACAAATTGCATGAACAGTACCTGCTGGAATATAGAAAAAATCTCCTTCTTTAATTGAAAATTTATTCAACAAATTTTCATAATCATCTTTTTTTATCGCATTTACAAATTCATCCTTAGTTTTAGCATGATGTCCCATAACCATTTTTGTATCCTCATCAGTTCCTAAAACATACCAACATTCTGTCTTACCCAATGAATTTTCATGCACTTTTGCATATTCATCATTTGGATGTACTTGTACTGATAAATCATTACAAGCATCAATGATTTTAATTAATAAAGGAAATTGTTCACCTTCAATATTGCCAAATAACTCTCTATGCTCATCCCATAATTGTGATAATTTTTTTCCAATAAATTCACCATCTGCCATAGTACAATCACCATTTTGATGTGCTGAAATAGCCCAGCATTCACCAGTATGATTACTAGGAATATCATAACCATAAATATCTTTTAGCTTTTTTCCTCCCCAAATCATTTCTTTAAATACTGGATTAATCTTTAAAATATGACCCATTTTCTACTCTCCTTTTTTCTATAAATTCAAAAAATTCATTAATTTCATTTTCATTGAATACCATTATGCCATTTTTTTCTAGCATTTGACAAGTGATTCCATCACCATCAATTAATGTATGAGTAAAACTGCCATCATATATCTTATTCTTTCCACAACTAGGACTATATGCCTTCAACAAAACAACATCAATATCATGCTTTTGCAATATCTCTAATGATTTTTTTGCTCCTAAGATATATTCCATTGTTTTATCTTCACCTGTAATATCAATAACTTTATTATTTCTAATCTCACAAGGATTTCGAGGTATTGACATACCACCTAATACCTCAGGACAAATCATAATCGCCTCTTTTCTAGCAACCATTTCTTTAATAATTTCAATTAAGTTATCATCACCACGAAAAGTACATTTAACTCCTGCTAAACAACTACTTACTCCAATCATCAATAACCTCCAAAATCTCATCAGCTTGATCAACCACGTAATCAGCCCCACTATCTTTTAATTCTCTTGCCCCTCTAAATCCCCAAGCTACACCAATCGACTTAACTTTAGCATTTTTAGCAGTTTGAATATCAACATCACTATCTCCAATATAAATAACCTCATTTTTTTTAACATCAAATAAATTAATAACTAAATTAGTTAAGCAAGGATCAGGTTTTTTAGGATGACGCATACTGTTTCCAAAAACATATTTAAAATAGCCAGGAAATAGTGTCTTAGTTATTTTAATAGCATGTTCTTGTGGTTTATTAGTTACAACAGCTAAATTAAAACCAAGTTTTTTTAACTTTTCAAGTAATTCATTAACTCCTGGATATGCATTAGTTTTATTTAAACAGTTTAAACTATATTTTTCATCAAATTCTTGTTTTAAAACCATAACTTCATCTTTATGCTCTTGAGGCAATGCTCTTTCAATTAACTTAATTACTCCATTACCTACAAAATAACGATATTGATCAAGCTCATGTGTAGGATAACCTCTTTTATTTAATAATATATTTACTGTATTAGCTAAATCTTCTAAAGAATCAACTAATGTTCCATCTAAATCAAATATAATTGTATTAATCATCTAATCACTCCCCGTAGTATTATAGCATATATTTTATTTATGTGTTGCCTTAATTTTATTAATAAAAAGAGGTTAGCATAAAATAACTTTTTATAAGTTATTTTATTATTGCCTCCTCTTTCTTTCAACCATTGCCATTTTCAATGTGATTGTTTTAAGCCTTTCTTTATAACATGTTTCAGCTTGATTAAATGCTTCTAAAATCATTGCTTGTTTTTGTTCTTTAACCTCTTTTAACTCATTTAAAAATACTCGTTCAACTAAGCCTGTTGCTCTAGCAAAAGGCTCTTTTCCCTCAATTGCTTCAAAAATATCCAATAAAGTAATTTTATCAGGATTTTTTTTTAAAGAAACACCACCTTTTTTACCAGCTTCTGAAGTAATTAGACCTGCTACTACTAATTGACGAATTATTTTCTTTAAATAAGAATCAGAAACACCTAAATCTTCTGAAATATTGTAACTCTTTAATGGAGTCCCCTCATCACTATGAGCAATCATTATTAATAGACATATTGCTTGTTCGACACTATTTTTAACTTTCATGATTATGTACCTCTTTTCATATATTGTACCATAAATGATCAATTTACTTAAAATTTTTTTATAAATTAATTGACAAAGTATATTGTTATGACTAAAATATGTACTTGTTAATAGATAAACTTTATCCATAGATAAATTATATCCATTAATAATTTAGATTTCAAGTAAAAACTAAAATCTAATGAAAGGAGAATAAAAAATGATAAAAAAAGAATGGTCAGCATTTTTAAAAAACTGGTGGTTGATTATTGTTGCTATTGCCATCATTGCAATTCCAAGTATTTATTCAGGAGTCTTTCTTGGTTCTATCTGGGATCCATATGGAAACACAGGCGAGATTCCTGTTGCTGTTGTAAATGAAGATCACAAAGTAACATATAACGATGCAACCTTAGATATTGGAAAAGAATTAGCAAATAATCTTCAAAATAATGATTCTATGTCCTTTAATCTTGTTAATGCTTCTAAAGCTAAACAAGGATTGGAAGATGGTGATTATTATATGATTATTACTATTCCAAGTGATTTTTCTAAAAATGCTACAACATTACTAGAAGATGAACCTAAAAAAATGATCTTAAATTATACAACCAATCCAGGAACAAGCTATATTGCTTCAAAAATGGATGACTCTGCAATAACAAAGATCAAAGAAGAAGTATCAGCTACAGTTACTAAAACCTATGCAAAAACAATATTTAATCAAATAAATACTGTCGGTAATGGCATGAATGAAGCGGCTGATGGCTCTAAACAGATTAATGATGGAACTAATCAACTAATTGATGGAAATAATTTAATTACAACAAATTTAAAAACACTTGCTGATAGTACACTTATTTTTGATGATGGTGCAAAAACTTTAAGTTATGGTCTTAGTTCATATCTTGATGGTGTTAGCTCTGTAAATAATGGTAGTGGTGATTTAAATAAGGGTTTGGTAATACTTGATAACAACAGCCAGGCTTTAACTAATGGTATTAATCAACTTGATGTTGGAATCAAACAATTAGAACAAGGAAGCAAAGATTTAGAATCAGCATTAACTAATGCTAAAAGCGCTCTTGATAAGCAATTAAATAGTAATACAGAAGCTGGTATCCAAGCTCTAATTACTCCTAATCCAATAACTGGTAAAACTGCACTAGAAACATTAAATTATGGTATTCAGGCTTTAAATCAAAGCATTTCAACATCTAGTAATGATAGTAGTAAACCAAATATAAAAGACTATCTCAATAATATTGATATGTCTCTTGATAGTGCAGAAGCATCTATTACTCAAATTAACGAAGCTTATGCTATTGCTCTTCAAACTGCATTAACTAATAATGCTGGTAAAAATCTTGATCAAGAAACAATTGCAAATATTTTATCAACTATAAAAAATGATCAAAATATTAATAATGCAAACGTTAAAGCCATGACAAACGTAAAAACTGCTAAAGCAACAGTTGATGGGGTTTTCAATAATCTACAATTAACCGTTGATTCACTAGCTAGTGGTTCAGCTCAAGCTTTACCAGGTGCCAATCAAGCTATTCAGCAGCTATATACTGGTTTAAAAACTGTTCAAACTGGTTTAGGTGATAAATCTACAGCAAATACTTTAATTAATGGGGCAAATTCTATTTATCAAGGCAGCTTAGCACTTGGTCAAGGCACTTCAGCCTTAAACAACGGATTTAACACTTATAAAAGTGGTGTAAATAGTGCTAAAAATGGTTCGGAGCAATTATTAGCTGGTACTACCACTTTAATCAATAATAATCCTACTATTTCTAACGGTGCTAAACAATTAGCTGGTGGTGCTAATCAAATTGCTTCTGGTGCTAAACAATTATATGATGGCTCTAATACATTAAGTAGTGGTTTAACAACATTGAAAGATGGTACCAATACATTAGCGACTTCACTAACTGATGGAGCTAAACAAATAAATAATATTAACAGTAGTGATGCTACATTTGATATGTTATCAACACCTATCAAAGTATCTCATCATGAAATATCAACTGTAGAAAATAATGGTCATGGGATGGCTCCATATATGATGAGTGTTGGTTTATATGTCGCTTGTATGGCATTTACTTTGATGTATCCTTTATTTAATGATATCGAAAAAGCTAAAAATGGTTTTAAATACTGGTTATCTAAAGCTACGATCTGGTTTTCAATTTCAACAATTGCTTCAGTTATAATGATTGGTACCTTAATGCTATTCTGTGATTTTTCACCACAACAGTTATTAATGACATTTATTTTTACAACTATTGTTGGTGCAGCATTAATGGCATTAGTAACACTATTAAGTGTTGTTTGTGGAAAAATTGGTGAATTTATTCTTCTAGTATTTATGGTTATTAATCTAGGTGGTTCAGCTGGTACTTATCCTCTTGAAACATCTTCAGCAATCTTTAAAGCAATTCATCCTTTTATCCCATTCACATATAGTGTTGATGGTTTTAGAAAAGTAATTAGTATGCAAAATGTATCAGTAAGTAATGAAATTATCGTATTCATTGGAATTATTGTTATTTGTAGCATCTTAACAATTCTTGTTTATAATCATCGAATTAAAAAACCTACTCCAATAATTCCTCAAGCATTTGAAAATGTAAATGAATAAGCTAAAAGAGATTCTAACTTCTATACTCTAGAAGTTGTAATCTCTTTTTTAACTTATTTATCTAATATCTTTTTATTTTCTGTATATAACGATACTTCACCACATTTGGGACAAACTGCATTACCAAGTTCAGATGTAAAAACTCCCTGACCTTTACTAAGCATTACAGAAGCTACTCCAGCATTAATAGAACTTATCTTCAACCCATATTCTTCAATCATTTCTGTATTACAACGATGACACTTCCGCATTTTATTCCCCTCTTTCATTATTATTGTGATTAAGATCATTTATTCTAGAAATAAATTAAAATAAAACATCTTTCATCTTTAGTATAACATAGATAAAAGAATAAAAAAATAACAGATAAATTATCAATGTCATTAAGTTAAGGAAATGATATTGAGGATATCGATATAAAAATATTGGTATCCTCTTTTTTTTATAAAAAAGTGTTGACATTTAAATGAGTTTGTGAGGCTTATTATTCATATTTTTTATGAATAATAAGCCTATTGTTTATAGGTATGAACTTTTGGAGGTATGACTTATGAACAATTTTAACTCTCTTAGAAAAAATTTGAATCACTGCATTAAGATTTTGAATAATTCTCGTTCTCTTTTCGTTGAGAATCCTAATACTGATTTTATCCGTAATCGTAAACTTGATTTCTCTACTGTCATTAATAATATCATTTGTTTGGAAGCTGGTTCTTTGAAAGATGAATTATTGAAGCTTAATGACTATTCTATTGATACTCCTACTGCTTCAGCTTTTGTACAGGCCAGAAATAAAATTAAGATTGATGCTTTTAAATCTCTTTTTGATAATTTTAATAAAAAGACTTCAAAACTGAAAACTTATAAAGGTTATCGTCTTTTAGCTGTTGATGGCAGTGAAGAACCTATTGACAATACTTTTTATGACAAGGAAACAACTCTTCTGAAAAAAGGTATAAAGGATTTGACATATTCAGCTTTTCATATCAATGCAGGCTATGATCTTTTAGAATGCACTTATGATGATATTATTATTCAGGGTGAAGCAGTCTTTAACGAAAATAGTGCTTTCAATGAACTTGTAGACAGATACAAAGGTCATAAAGCCATATTCATAGCTGACAGAGGTTATGAATCCTATAATAATTTTGAACATGTCGTCAATTCTGGAAATAAATATCTTATACGAGTTAGAGATATAACTTCCAGCAAGAGTATAATGAAGAGTTTTGGTCCATATCCCGATACTGATGAATTTGATATAGATGTTTCAAGAATACTAACAATCAAACAAACAAATGAAATCAAGGCAAATCCACAAATATATAGATTTATACCATCTAATCACACTTTTGATTATCTAAGCAAAGAAAAACCATTCTATGATTTTCGATGTAGAACAGTAAGAATAAAAATAACTGAAGATACATATGAATGCATCATAACTAATCTTGACAGAGATGAGTTTTCTATTGAGGATATAAAGGAACTCTATAATAAAAGATGGGGAATAGAAACTTCATTCAGGCAGGTCAAATATGCGATAGGACTGCATGCATTACATTCAAAGAAAAGAAAACTTATCAAACAGGAGATATATGCAAGATTATTACTTTATAACTTTTGTCAAAGAATTGTACAGGATATAAAGATAATAAAAAAGAAGACAAAGTATACATATCAAATTAATTTTACAAGGGCATCGCATATCATAAGAAGGTTTCTAAACAAAAAAACGGGTAAAAAATCACCCGTTGAGAACCTGATAGCCAAAGAAATACTTCCTGTCCGACCAGGAAGAACAAGCACACGTCATGTTTCTGCAAAAAAAGTCGTATGTTTCAACTATAGGTTTGACTAACACACGACTATTATATACCTTTGGAAAAGCAGTTTCAAGACTGTACTTTTTTGTGTACATAAAATAAAGCCATAAGCATAGATTTTTTATATTCTATACTTATGACTTCTTTCTTATCTTCTTAACTTAATGACATTGGTTTTCAACCTGTTACTTCTCTAAATTTTCTCTTCTTTTTGATGAATTAATAAATAATTTTTTTAATATCTGCTCATCATTTTCAACTAATCCCTGTTTAATTAAATCCAGCTGTAATTCAAAAGCCTCAATAGATTTTAATAAATTTTCACGATTCCTTAAAAATAACTCTGACCACAAAGCTTCATTAATATTAGCAATTCTTGTTAAATCACGATAAGAATCACCAATGTATTTTCCAGTGTCATATTTTTCATTATCACTATTTATCAAAGCTACAGCAATTGCATGAGGAAGCTGTGAAGTAAAAGAAATTATCTCATCATGAGCCTGTGGTGACATAATTTTAACACTTTTAAATCCTAGAGTTCCTACAAATTTCTCCATAAATTCAATACATTCTTTTTTGTTGACAGGATGTTCGATTAATATATAATTCGCATTTTTAAATACATCCTTACTAGCATATTCAAAACCTTTTTTCTCTCTTCCAGCCATTGGATGACCACTTACAAACTCAACATCTGGATCAATTATATTCATTGCCTCTTGTAAAAAGTATGATTTAATTCCTACTGCATCAGTTATAATACTTCCTTTTTTAAATTGATTATTTTTAATAAAATCTAAGACCAATGAAGGATACAAACATATGATCGTTAAATCTGACTTAGATATAATTTCTCTACCATCCTGGTAACCTTTTATAATACAACCTTCATCTTCAGCTCTTTTTAACGTATTTTCATCAATATCAATTCCATATACCTGATGTTCGTGTCCTTTTAAAGCTTTAACAAAACTTCCACCCACTACACCAAGACCAACTACTGTTATTATCATAATTGCACCTTTATACTAATAACCCTGCAATGAATGAAGTTATCGCTAATATCACTGCCATAAAGCAATATCTAACTAATAACTCAAATAATGAAGGTTTCTCTTTATCAATAAAATAAAACGTTAATACTACTAAAAAACCAGTCAATAAAGCATGTCCAAGAATAAATGATAATTTAGCATTATAAAACTGCATTAAAAAAGGAATAAAAACAATACTTACAAATATAAAATCAATAATCAAATAAATAACTGTTTTAAAATTTATCTTTATCCATTTAAAACTAAAATTCTCCTTAATCATTTCCCCTTTAGTTTTTTCTGGTATTACTTTCTTAGAAAATATAAACTCACTTTTTTGTCTTTCAACTTTACGATCAAATCTTGACATTTTTACATCCTCAACTTACTACTTTCTTTTTTCTTCCAACATCTTAATTTTGTAATCCAATAATTCTTTCGTTAAATCAACATAATAATCATGGGGATATTCTAAACGAAATACTTCATCCCAAATACGATTTTTTTCTTGTTTTGAATATTCACGAATTTCATCAACTGTCAAATCTGGATACACTTTTTTACCATCAATAAAAATTGGTATTTGTAATTCTTCAATAGTATAAGTATTTGCTAAAAGTGTTTTAAATTTCCAAATATTAGATTGATGATAAATAGTTAAATCATGATCACTAGATATTTTTTCATCATGAAATGCAATTACATCACCAATTGCTTTACCTGTTTCGTTTTCAAAGATACGATAAACTTTTTTATATCCAGGATTAGTTATTTTTTCAGTATTTTCTGATATCTTGATTTTAGGAATAATCTCATTATTTTTTTCAATTGCAACTAGTTTGTATACCCCACCAAAAACTGGAGCATTTTTAGAAACGATTAAATTTTCACCAACACCAAAAGAATCTAGCTTTGCCCCTTGATCTAACAAAGAACGAATCAAATATTCATCTAAAGAATTAGATGCTGTAATCTGAGTATCAAGTAAACCTGCAACATCTAACATAACTCTGGCTCTTTTTGATAAATAAGCGATATCTCCACTATCTAAACGAATTCCTTTTAATTTTTTACCTAATGGTGCTAATATCTCTTGAGCGATTCTAATAGCATTAGGCACACCGCTCTTTAAAGTATCATATGTATCAACTAACAAAACACAATCATCAGGATAAGTAAGAGCATAAGCCTTAAACGCTTCATACTCGCTATCAAATGACTGTACAAATGAATGTGCCATTGTTCCTACTACTGGAATATTAAACATCATCCCTGCTGATACAGTAGCAGTTCCTGTAACCCCTCCAATATAAGCTGCTCGTGCTCCATATGTAGCGCTATCATAACCTTGAGCTCTTCTAGCCCCAAACTCCAGAACTGGCCGTCCTTTAGCTTCTTTTACTATTCGATTAGCTTTAGTAGCAATCAATGACTGATGATTTACTGTAACTAATAATAATGTTTCAATTAACTGAGCTTCAATAAACTTCGCTCGTACTGTAATTAAAGGTTCATTAGGAAACACTGGTGTTCCTTCTTTGACTGAATAAATTGAACCAGTAAAATGAAAATCTCTTAAATAATCAAAAAACTCTTCATCAAATTTGTTTAGTGAGCGGAGATATTCAATATCTCCCTCACTAAAATGCAAATGATCAATACATTCAATCAACTGCTGTAATCCTGCAAAAATAGAGTATCCTCCATTATCAGGGTTTTTACGATAATACATGTCAAAATAAACATATTGATCTTTATTCCCTTGCTTAAAATAATTATATGACATTGTTAATTCATATAAGTCCATTACCAATGTTAAATTACGCTTACTTCCTGCATGCAATTTCATATCTTTCTCCTTGTACATATTTAACAATATAATAAACTCTTTCATCTAAAAAATCTAGTTATTTTAAAAATATAGTTCATATGACTGCCGAGGTTGTGGCCGTGGTACTGGCTGTGGTAAAGGGTGTGGTTTTACTGGGGGTATTTTTTCAAATAGTACCGGAATCAATAATTGTTGTCCTGGATAAATCATCATTCGATTATCCAATTCATTCATATTTTTAATATAATCTACTCGTGTATTAAATCTTCTAGCTATTGCATATACGTTATCTCCACGATTTACCGTATATAAGAATATATCTCCAACCTTAGGCGCTACAACCGGCATAGGGCGGCGATCAAATAAATTATCCATGTAATCTTCGTACATGTACATCCCTCCTACTTTAACCTATTCAAGCTGTTATCTTATTTCTAGGCAAATATATTAAAAATAATACAAAAACATCAAGATTATTCTTGATGCTTGTTAAAGCTTTTAATAAATTCAATAACTCTTTTAGTGTTATTACCATCCTGATATTTAAAAAAAGTTTGTAAAAAACTATTAATATCATAGTTTTTATTTTTTAAAATTGCTTTTGATAATTCTTCTTCATCTAAACATATTGCACCTGGCATAATTTCACGATAATCTACAAAACATCCTAATGTTTCTAAATATTCATCTAAATCAGGAACAAAAAAATATAATGGTTTATTTAAAAAAGCATAATCAAAAATAATGGATGAAAAATCAGACACTAACATATCACTAACAGTAAATAAATCATGAGTTTCCTCATTATTTAAATTTAAAATCCGATCACAATCAACAATTGAATCATTTAATAACAGTGGATGAAGTTTATATATTAAAACATAATCTTCACCTAAACTATCAAGCAGTTTTTTTCCATTAAAACCAATACTTTTAAAACCTTGATAAATATTTCCTCTAAATGTCGGAGCATATAAAATAACTTTTTTATTTTTTAGAATCGGGTATTTATCTTGTAGCCTTGCTTTAGTTTTTATTAAATAATCATGATCAACTAAATGATCTACTCGTGGCATTCCGGTGATAATCACATTATCTTTAGAAACATTAAAAGCCTCTTGATAAGGTTTCTTCCAATAATCACTATTTGCTAGTACATAATCATAATTTTTAATTGGATATTCTCTTTTAATCGCATTACCAAACTTTTTAATTGCTCCAGTTGCATGCCAAACCTGAATTACTTTTACTCCATCACGTTTAAAATTACTAATAACATAGTTATTATCAGTTATTAAAACTATTTTTGAGGTATTAATAATATAGATTTGTTTAATACAATTAAGCATATATAAAAAATTATTAAGTAAACTTTTTTTATTATAATTTATCAATACAGTTTTTAAAGTGTAATTTCCATTCTTATTTAGCTCATCATAAATTAATTTCAAATCACTTTCTAATCGATTTGATTCTAAAGAAACAAATGCAACTTGATTACTCTTTATTGAACAAAAGCGTACAAAGACATTTACAAATCTTAAAATAAGATTAATGACTATTTTCTTTAATCCCATTATCTCACCTACTTCAATAATATTTCTAAAACTCTCTTACTCGCCCTACCATCTTCATGATTATTAAAACGAAGATTAAATAATTCTAATTTATCATAATCAAAATTATTTTGTTTAATTTCTTCAAGCAATAAGTTTTCATCTTCAATTATTTGTCCTGGTAAATCTTTATATACATCCAAATAAAAACCTCTTAGTTCATCACGATAACTTTCTAGATCATACATATAAAAATATATTGGTCTTTTTAATATTGCATAGTCAAAAAACACACTAGAATAATCAGTTATCAAAATATCCCCAATTAAATATAGTCTGCTGATATCTTCTTTAGGATCAATAAAATATACAAAATCCTTTACACTTTCTAAATCAAAATCATTAATTATTAAATAATGCGGTTTAAAAACCACAATATATTCATCACCTAGCTCATTTTGCCATTTTTTAAAATCAACTTCTAATTTAAATGTATAACCCTTCAAATTAAATGAATTATCACGCCAGGTAGGAGCATATAAAATAATTTTTTTATCTTTAGGTAATTTAAGTTCTGCTTTGATTCTATCAATGTCTTCATCTTGATAATTAGATAAAATATCATTACGTGGATATCCTGTTTCAATCAAACGGTCTTTATTAATAGCAAAAGCACTTTGAAACACTTCAGTTGTAAAACTACTTGGTGAAATCATATAATTATATTTACTAACATCATTATCATAAGTTGAACGCATTTCTTCAATTGACATTCCACTACGATAAAAAGTAGTTCCATCAGGTACTTCAATATCATGAGCTAATTTTTTTAATGGTGTTCCATGCCATGTTTGCAGATAAATTTGAGTTGGTTTTTTTAAAACATATTTAGGTAATTTACAGTTAGAAATCCAATACCTGGATCTAGCTAAATAAAAAAAATAAGGAATACTAAAATACTCAATAACCTTAGCATTATCGATCTTTAAATTTTTCTGTTTATGATTCTTAATTGCATAAATACAACGATAATTATGATATCTAGAGTGCGTTGTTATATACTGGTGTAATGCCATAGGATTATCAGAATAACCTCGACCATGAAAAGAAATAAATAAGATTGTTTCTTTTTGACAAGGAATAAAACGATATACTAAACGATATAGAAATCTAATTAGTTTTCCTAAAAACTTTTTAATCAATTTCACTGTTTAACCCCCTTATAAAAATAAAGGGATGAATCCCCTTATTTAAACACTTTTTCAATAACACGTTTTGAAGCATTACCATCTTCCCATGAACAAAATCTTTGATAAAATTGTTCATAACGTTCATGGTATTGATCATTTAATAAATCAAGATTTTTAATCTTATCAATAACTTCTTCAGTAGTATAAACCAAAGGTCCTGGTAATTCCGTTTCCATGTCAATATAAAAACCTCTTAGAACATCTCGGTATTTATCAAGATCATAGGTATAAAATAACATTGGTCTTTTTAGATTCGCAAAATCAAAGAAAACACTTGAATAATCAGTAATACAAATATCACTAATTAAATATATTTCAGTAATATCATCATATTTACTTAAATTATATGCAAAATCTTCTAATCCCGTAACATCCAATACATCTGCAATATAGTGATGTGTTCTTAATAAAACAATATACTCTTCACCTAGTTCTCTTTTTAAAAGTTCAAGATCTAATTTTAATTTAAATTTATATTTACCATTACCATAATACTCATCATCACGCCAGGTTGGTGCATATAAGATTGTTTTTTTATCTAATGGAATATTTAATTTTTGCTTCAATTTAATTGCAATTTCATCACGATTAGAAGCAGATAATAAATCATTTCGTGGATACCCTGTTTCTAACATATTTCCATCATACATAAAACAACTTTTAAAAATATCACTTGAAAACTTATTAGGTGCAATCAAGTAATCCCATTCTTGCTTTTGACGATAAAACTGAGCTTTATATGTTGGTGAAGCAGCTGTAACTTCTTCTTGATCAAATGCTAAACGCTTTAATGGTGTTCCATGCCATGTTTCTAAAAAAATCTGTCCTTCACGTTTCCTAAACCATAACGGCTGACGAACATTAAAAACAAAATATTTTGATCTAGCTAAATAATAAGCATACTTACGAGTAAATCTTTTAACAACGATTCCACCATATGGCAATTTTTCTTTCGGGTCATTTAAAACCCATATAAACTGATATTTATCAGGATAATTTTTAGCTAAATATTCATAAATATACTTTGGTGAATCAGCATAACTTTTACCCATAAAAGTTTCAAACATGATCGTATTTTCTTTAATAGGCTCATTTATATATCTATGACGATATAAATATTTATTCATCTCGTTTTTATTCTTTAAAATCTTTTTTAATTTTATTTTTGCTAAATGTCGATTAACAGTTTTTTTAGCTAATTTAATATCACCATTAACTGCAGCTTTAATTAATTTGCATCTATAACGTGAACTTTTATTTAATAATTCAGGTCGAATATTTTGAAGTACATTAGACATTATTTTAAAACGTTCTTCACGCCAAATATCATCCTTACTTCGACGAAGTTTTTTAACAAAAAATTTAGTATAATAAGAAACCATCTTAGCATCCAAATAGTAACGAATATAACTATCTGGTGCTACTAACATTGTACAATAATTATGCGCCTTAATAAATTCGTTAAATTTATTATCAGGATCTTTTATTTGTGACAAAGCAGGACTATTGATGGGATCATTGTGTTTCCTTTTTACAAAAACAGCTTCATCTATACGATCAAAACTCTTTGCATAATTTAATAATTGAACTACAAATGGTGCATCAGTATAATAAAAGAATTCTTCATTAAATCTAATCTCATGCTCTTTTATCAGCTTACTTCTAATTAAAATGTTTAAAACTGAAATATTTCTAAGTGCATGACGAGTTCTAATTAATATATCAGTTTTATATTCATCAAAATTGTTTTCATCATAAATTTTATTGATAAACTTATTATCACGATCATGATCTTTATCCTTTAGATTTAATTCATTATTTTTTTCATCACCCATAGTTTCAAATACTTTCTTTTTAAACCATGTGAATTTTCGTATCCCTGTAACTAAATCTAAATTTTCCTGGTCTGCTTTTTCAATTAATAAAGGCAAAGTATGATTCATTAAATAATCATCACAATCAATAAAATATATATATTCACCTCTTGCATTATTAATTCCAATATTTCTCTTTTTAGCAACATTAGAATTTAATCCTGCTGAAATTACTTTCATATTTATATCATATGCTTTTAAATCTTCATCAAGATCATTTTCGTCATTAACGACCAATAAAGTTTCATAGTCTGTTATTTGCTGCTGACTAATACTTTCTAAACAATCATGTAAATAATTTTTATAGCGATCATAAGGGATTATTATACTAAGTTTCATTTAATTATGTAAATCGTCTTTAATTTTTGTAGTTGAAATACCCTCTGTACGTGGTAAATACACTACTTCACAATAATCTTTTAGAAAATCAAATTTACCTTCCCAATCATCGCCCATAACAAAAACATCAATATCATGTTCTCTTACATCTTTAATCTTTTGATCCCATGACTCTTCAAAAATTACTTCATCAACATATTTAATAGCTTCAAGAATCATTTTACGATCTTGATCACTATGATACGCTTTTTTACCTTTTTGAGCATTAAAGGCATCACTACTAACCGCAACAATTAAATAGTCACCCAATGCTTTTGCTCTTTTAATAATATTCAAATGACCTACATGAAATAAGTCAAATGTTCCATATGTAATAACCTTCTTCATTAATTTCACCTATCCTTTTATGCGATCTATTACTTTTTCCCAAAAACCAATTTGAGGATTTTGAACGATTCTTTTTTCAAACTTCCGTTCCCTAATCTTCGTCTTCTCTTTACCTGAAAGACTATTATAGTAATCTACATATTCACCATAGTGATCACATACCTCATTAACATCCCCATATTCTTTTAACATCCCACCTTCAATCCACATAGCAGTCTGACAAAATTTACGCACTTGTGGTAATGAATGTGAAATAAAAATAATTGTTTTGCCTTCATCTTTCAATTCATTCATCTTATTAAGACATTTTTGAGCAAAACCTTTATCACCTACTGATAAAGCCTCATCAACAATAATAATATCTGGATTTAAATAAATAGAAATAGAAAAACCTAAACGCGACTTCATCCCACTAGAATACTTTTTAACTGGCTGATATAAAAAGTCTCCTAGTTCAGCAAACTCAATTACCCCATCAACAATTTCCTGAATTCGCTTTTTTGATAAACCCAACAAAGCACCTTTAACATTAATATTTTCTAAACCTGTTAATTGTTTATTTAATCCTGTATTAATAGCCACTAATGACTGTTCTCCATTAACAAGCATGGTCCCTTCATCTATCTCACTAATTCCTGCTAAAATAAGTGATAAAGTAGACTTTCCTGAACCATTAGTACCTAATATTCCAACAACCTCACCCTTAGGAATTTCAAAACTAATATCTTTTAAAGCATAAAACCTTTTTGTTACACTACTTTTATTTTTACCATCATTTTTCTTTTTTAGTTTATATATTTTTGAAACATTTTCAAATTTAATAGCATAATTTTCCATCTTTACCACCTAGATCATATCAATAAATTTATGTTTAAATTTATACATCATATAACATCCAATAACAAACAACACTCCTGTTATTCCCCAAAATGCTAACATTTGTTTCCAATAATGCATAAATCCATAATGATATAAAAAGCAGTCACGATATCCACAAACAATATAATAAATAGGATTAACTTTCATAATAAAACGAATAAAAGTAAAAAATGCCCCATCTTTAGCTAGCGTTGAAATCGGCCATAAAATTGGTGTTAAATACAAAATCAATCGCATACATGCTAAAATCAATTTCCGAGTATCTCGAGCAATCATATTTAATACTGCTGTTATCATTGCTAAACTTATCGCAAAACAACAAGCCGCAAAACAATAATAAATTATTCCCAACCACTCAACTGCAGGATAAACACCTTGAGTACAATAAAAAATAATCATCAACAATAAAATACAAACATGATTAAATAACTCTTTTAAAACTACAGTAGCTGGTAAAACACTAACAGGAAATTTCATTTTTGTAATTACACTAGTTTTCGAAAAAATGGCATTAGCCCCTTGTGTAATACATGGATTAATAAAAAACCAAACAACCATCCCTGCTAACATCCATTGAATAAATGGTATTCCATTAACTGCTTTACGATCCATAACAACCCCAAAAACAAAATAATATGTTAAAATTTGAATTGCTGGATTAGCAAAATTCCAAAAGATTCCTAATCGTGAATCACGCATATCAGATAATAATTCATATTTAGAAATTGAATATATTCTAAACAGATTAGAAAAATTTTCTTTTAGAACATATTTAATACTTTTTAGCATTTTCTACCTCCAGAGCCACCTTTATTTACAACAATAGCATTATAATTATACCACAATCATATTGCAATTAAAATATCTATATTTTTTATCAATTATCTCTAATTTATGTCTTATTCTCAATATTTTTAATGATTTTGGCTAAAAAAAGAGCTGATTACTCAGCTCAATATCTATTACTTAGTCATCCAAGATTCATCACTTGGATCTTTTTTCCAAGCTTTTAATTTTTCCATATCCTCTTCTTTGATATAATTATTTTCTTTAGCCACTTGAATTAAAGTATCATAATCAGTTAAAGTCGCAAACTTACAATCAGCCGCTTCAAAATTAACAGTTGCTTTAGGTAGACCATATGTAAAAATAGCAATTAATCCAATTACTTCACAACCAGCTTCTCTTAAAGCTTCAACACATTCTAAAGAACTTCCTCCTGTTGAAATCAAATCCTCTACTACTACCACTTTCATTCCTGGCTCTACTTTACCCTCAATTCGGTTATTACGACCATGACTTTTAGCGCCACCACGAACATATCCCATTGGTAACTCTAAAATATCTGCAACTAAAGCAGCATGAGCTATCCCTGCTGTTGCTGTTCCCATTAAACAGTCAGCTTCTGGAAAACTTTCTTTAACCAACTTAGCTAAACCAGTTTCAACATCTTTACGAACATTTGGATATGATAGTGTTAAACGATTATCACAATAGATTGGTGATTTAATTCCACTTGCCCATGTAAATGGTTCATTTGGTCTTAAAAAAACAGCTTGAATATCTAATAAATCTTTTGCAATTAATTCTTTCATCATCTTTCTCCTTATCCTTGAAAATCTTGATATACCTTTTTATATGTTGTATATGGATCATTTGAACCAGTAATTGTTCTTCCTACAACGATATAACTTGATGTTAGTTCTCGAGCCATCGCTGGAGTAGTAACTCGTTTTTGATCATTTACATTATCATCTGCCAAACGTATTCCAGGTGTTACAGTCAAGAAGTCTTGTCCTAAATTATCATGAATAATTTTTGATTCAAGTGGAGAACATACAACCCCATCTAATCCAGCATCTTTAGCATTACTTGCCCATTTTAAAACAACTTCTTCTAATGGTTCATGAATCAATAATTCATCATCTAAAACCGCTTGATCAAGTGAAGTTAAACATGTTACAGCAATACATAAAGGTCTTTTATCTCCAATTTTTCCCTCTTCTAATCCTTCAAGAGCAGCTTTCATCATCGCTTTACTACCAGAGGCATGAACATTGATCATATCAACATCTAATTTTGCTAACTGTTTCATTGCACTCTTTACTGTATTAGGAATATCATGTAATTTTAAATCCAAGAAAATATTATGACCCATTTCTTTGATCATTTTAACTATTTCAATTCCTTCACCATAAAATAGTTCCATTCCAACTTTAACATATAATTTTTCATCATTAAATTTTTCTAAAAATTCTTTTACCTCTACTTTACTTTTAAAATCTAAAGCAATACAAATTCTACTATCTGTCATACTTACCTCCATATTGTCTTAATTATATCAAATAATTATTTATAGTCCATGATATTTTAATCAAACTCTTAAAAAAATATAGATTTCTTATGATAATAATTCAGTTTTATCTTACTCACTTTGTATTACCTGAGATCCTCATCTAATATTTTATACTAAACAACTATGCATCTTGACATCTATATACTATCTTGCTACCTTAATATTGAAGAACTCTTTATTTTATCAATCATCATTTAAATATAAAATATCAAATTTTAATCCATAGGACGGTAACTATTAATGAAAATATCAAAAGGAGCCATTATTACAATAATTTTTGCACTATCAATACTATTAATTGTAGTTAGTGCCATCAAAGAAGGAGAACCAACTTCTTATCCTAAACTTCGTTCATACCTCAATAATGCTTTTAACGAAAACGAATATGGTGTTAGTATTTACACTGAAGAGGGTGAAAATGTTACAGATTCGTTTCTTGAAGAAAATAGAGAGCTTTATGAAAAAGGAGATATGGATGAAATTGTTGATAAATTTGTGAATTCGAACTATATTTTGGGAATGAAAAATTTTTCTCCTGATGACGAATAATTATTTTGGCACAATTAATCTAGCAAAGCACACCAATATATATTAACTAATAAATTTTTAGCAATAATTTAGCAGTCAAGCAAATACATAACTATGACACACCTATTGCATAGTTAGTGTTTTTTTATGAAACAAAGAAAAAAGGTATACCATAGCTGCAATATAGTTATGATATACCTAAATTTAATTAATTTATTACCCCATACGGTTGTAATATTCAACGATTAATGATTCATTAATTTCTTGATTTAATTCAGATCTTTCTGGTAAACGAGTAAATTTTCCAGTTAATTTAGTATCATCAACTTCTACGAATGCAGGAGTATGTACTCTATTTTCTAAAGAAGATTTGATAATTGCTAAATTTTTAGATTTTTCTTTAACTTCAATAACATCCCCAACTTTAACACGGAATGATGGGATATCAGTCTTAACACCATTTACTAAGAAATGACCATGGTTTACTAATTGTCTTGCAGCTCTTCTTGTAGGTGCAAATCCTAATCTATAAACTACATTGTCTAATCTTTGTTCTAATAAGCAGAAAAAGTTATAACCATGAATCCCACTCATTTTACCTGCTTGTTTGAATGTATTGTGGAATTGTTTTTCATTAACTCCGTACATATGTCTTACTTTTTGCTTTTCAGCTAATTGTAATCCATATTCTGTTTGTTTTTTTCTTTTTTGACCATGTTGACCAGGAGCATATGCTCTTCTGTTTAATTCTTTACCGTTTTCTAGAATTGAGAATCCTAAACGACGAGAAAGTTTCCATTGTGGTCCAGTATAACGTGACATTTGTTTTTCCTCCATTTATTGTTTTATTTGCATAAAACAATAACATTGCATAGATTATTTGAATTGTGTTTATATTAAGTATTTCACTTTGCAGCCAGCTACTCTACAAACATAAGTTATAAACGCTCGTTTCAAAACTCTATGTGCTGCTATCATTCATTGCCTATTAAATATACACTTTTTTTTCCTTTACGTCAATATTTTTGTTATTTGAATTTCATTTTTTCATCCAAGTATATGTAAACAATTAAAATTTTCTATATATAAAAACTGATCTTTTGTAAGACACTTTAAAAAAATTAAATTTCACTATTTAAAAGTTTAGTACTAACTATAAATATAATGATTTATCAAGATCTAGAAATCTATTTCATAATATTTAAATAACAACATGCCAATAAAACTTAAAAAATAAGTATGAATTTTTAAAATTTCACACTTATTACTAATATCTAGTTCATCTTATATAAATCAAATAATTCATAATCTGACTAAATAATGACTATTTTTATAAAAAATATAAGAACCAATTCAAATAAAATATATTTGGTCTATTATATTATGGATAGATAACTTTTGAATTTGAACCATCAATTATTTCAATTGCTTTAATATCTTTAGGTTTTTCATCAATTATTATTTTTTGTGGCCAACTTTTACCTAAAACTGAAGAAACTTTAATTTTAATAGAAATAATCCCATCTTCGTTTGAAATTGAGTGTGAATAATATTTCTGTGCACTATCAATACAATCACAAGTTATTTCAATATTATCATTATTTTCTTTGATAGTAGCAACTATTGAATCTACTTCATTATGAACTAGAAAAATAAAAAATAGTATCACGATAATTATTATAATTGCAATACCACCAAAAATTAATTTAAATACTTTGTTTTTCATAATTTTCTCCATTCCCCACACTTCGCTATGTGGCACAAATATTTCTTGAAAGATAGTAGGCTTTATCCAATATTTCCCTTTACATCATTGTTGTAATATAAAAGCATTTTACTCCAAAATATGTAAGAGTGAGTTAATAGTTTTTTATCCTTTTGACTTAAGCATCTTCTATATAATTATAAATTATTGTCATTCTTTCAAGCACAAATAATTGAAACTTTTAGTTTAAACTGCTGTCATTAATATATAATCAATTTGCTTATATCGTTGAACTACAGTCAAGCCACCTTTCCTTTTTGAAAGAAGATTTTACTTTATGAAGATTATTCGTGAAATTTGTTATAACATAAATATTCACAAGGATATCGTCATTGCAACTATCTCTATTACGATAAAAACAACATTACAACTTTTCTTTAAAAATAATTTTCAACTTTTTACTATGTGTATTAGATTTCTATCTTTAATATTCTTGAAATACAACTAAATATTTTCCTAACACATCCTAAATATGTTAAAACTATTACAGAGTAAGAAAATCGATAAGAAGAAATTAATAGATTGATGATATCTTTAAACATAATCTTCCCGAGTTTCCATTTATCTCACTAAACTTATTAGAGAGTTAAAAAATATCACATTATCATATCAAGCTTGTTGGTGTGCTTTTCTTCTGAAAAAATCGTTATCAAAATTGTTTAACAGTTGCAAATTTGGACTTGGTTCTATTTTCTCTAGTCCTTTATAAAAAGGTAGTTGAACAGTTTTAATAATATCCATACATCCTGATATTATCACCAAAGAAAATATCAAAAAATCGCTTCTTAAATCTATTTCAAAAAATGAACACGTTATGCAAACCAGCAACATTCTCATATCTGGATTGATGAGTACTTTAAATTAGGACACACCATGAAATATTATGATAATCTTAATTAATATGTACAAGATTATAAAATTGAAATGATCAAACATTGTGCACCCTTTATTGACATTGTTAAATGTACCACTAAACTCCCAAGTATTTTTCTTGTATCGTTAAGATTGTTCTTTCGAAAATTAGCATTAGCTTAAACCAATGGGTATCAAACAACGAAGCTATTCTCTTAAACCAAGCTACTCTGCAAAATAATAAAATTACTAATGAGAAAAAATCAGTTCACATATCCAAAACTAGTCAATATATCAATCTTCCTCCTTGTCCAATTACCTTGGCTACCATAAAATATAAAAAAGAGCCATATTTAAAAATCAAACCTGAACCCATGATGAAAATCATAGATAAAGCGATTATACATAATATAATCTAAGCTTTTCCACACGACATAATTTTCCCACCAGGTGAATTATGGAGTATAAAAAAATCAAAAGTATATCAGATGTTATTTAATTATTCACAATAGCTATCACAAACTCAAGTCAAATACAATAGAACCAAGAAAAAATATCGCCATAAGAAAACAACAATAGCTATTGCTGGAATGTCACTTATTTTTCAATCACATTATTAAGATTGATTAAAATTCCAACCCTTCAAATTATGATTCTCTTAAAAACCAAATCAAAACTTACAACAAAACAAGCACTTGAACATTTTGTACTCTTTAGATATAGGCATTTCTCAGATTCAAATATCAAAATCCAACAACATAGTTATTCAATTTATTATTAATTATTAAATTTTTTTATATCTCATTTTGGCTTGTTTTTGAGTTACTCTTTTTTATCCTTTTCTTTTATATTTCATTCCTCATATATTCATTATAACATGCTTACTAACACATTAAAAGACTTAAATTATATCATTAAATGTAGTAAAATTAAATTACAGAGAAAAGGTTTCGGTAAATAAAAGAAGGAGGGCATTATGAAAAAGTATAAAAATCTTTTTGTAACAGTTATTTCAGTTTTATTAACTATTATGAATATCTCACCAGTATTAGGAGTTGAAAATAATTCAGAATATCCAACATTAAGAGAGCTAGTGATTAGTGGCGAAATTGATTTAAAAGAAATGGTGATGCCAGAAGAATATTCATTAAATGAATTTGTTGCTGCTACAGTCAGTATATATGCCTCAAGTTCAGGTTCTTCTTCACTATCTACGAGTGGACATGCCTGGATCGTAATACGTGAAAAACGAGCAGCAAGAACATATGGTAATTATAGAGTATCTAATGGTAATTCTATAACAATGGGAACTTGGGGAAATAAGGGTTACGATGGTATCTGGTATAATTTGGAAAGTAAACTTAGAACATCATTTTCCCCTTCATCAACAGTTTACTTAAAAACTGCTGTTATGGGAGATCAGATAAACACCTTTACAAACGCTTTACCAAATTTAAACAGTTGGAGTCTAACCAATAATTGTACTGGATTTGCAATTAAAGCCTGGAGTAAAACTGGAGCGCCTTTAATAGCATCTGTTACAACTCCTACAGCTTTAAGAGATAATATCAAAAAAGTATCTGGATATAAAACAGGTATTAGTGATTCTGATTTTGTAGATGCAGCAACAGACACAAGACATTATTAGTTTTCTCCTAAGAATTTTAATATTGTAGAACACGTTAGAAAAACACATACTGAAACCTTTGATATTTTTTAAAAATAATTAACTTTTGAATAATAAAAAGTACATTAAAAAAAGATTACTGAAAAACTATGAATAGATATTTAGGTTTCCATAAAAAATGTTTTTAAATTCAAAACGAAAGTAAGTTACCTGTTTTTATAAAAATTATATATGGAAATGTTAATAATTATCTACCAGCATAGCTGGTAGATTTACTTTCATCGCCCAAGCGGGCTAAGTCCGCTTGGCTTTTTTGCGAATTGACACCTGCTTTTTCTTACTATCTACCCTTAAAAGGGTCTTCAAAATCCAGCGTCATTTGTTCTCTCATTCTGTCTTCTTTGAGTTGATTTTCTATGTATTCTATTATTCTCTTCGTATTTTTTCCTACTGTCAACATAATATACTCTACACCAGAAACTTCTTCCTACCTATATATCTATATTTTATGTTTCCAGATTTCTGATATATAATTACACTACTTTTCCCTTTAAAAAAAACATAAATTCTGATACACTGTAAGCTATTTGACACATACAAACATGATGAAAATTTTTGACTTAATCATGTTCTTTGTATTGATTATTTATATAATAACTATGTACCATTTTCTATCCTACCCACCATATAAACAGTTTAGTAATTTATTAAATAAAGTTACGTACTTAACAACTTTTAATTACCAGTGAATAGTAATAGCCATTTATTAAATCTAACAAGTTAGTTGATTGGCAAAAGTAAATGTGATAATCTATTAATGGAAAGTGAGGCAAATTTATGCAAGAAACTGTATTGTTGTATAATATTGATAAAAGTGAAGCTGGTAAAGCAATTATTTCTATTTTAGAAAAATTAAATGTTAAAATAATTATTGTTAAATCAAGTGATTTAATGAATCCGATTGGTTATATTTTAGGTGAAAAAGGATTTGAAAGAGGAACTGAAGCTTTAACTACAATTCCTAATGATGATATGTTAGTAATGGCAGGATTTGAAGATAAACAAATTGATATTTTATTACAAATATTTAAAGAAGCTAATATTCCCTTTATTCCTCTAAAAGCAATAGTAACTCAAACTAATGTAAATTGGACTTTTATGCAATTATTAAATAATGTTAAGAATGAATATTTTGAATTAACTGGTATGAATAAAGATAAAATAAACTAATAACAAAAGAATTAAAATATTAGAAGATTGAGTTTAATCTTCTTTTATTTTGTTAAAAATAAGGCTGGAGGTAATTTATATGGATGCAAAAACAAAAACAAATTTACTTCGAGCTTTTGCTGGTGAGTGCCAAGCTCGAATGCGTTATGAAATGGCTGCTAAAGTAGCAGGAAATAGTGGTCTAGCAATTCTTCAAGATATGCTATATTTTACTGCTAATCAAGAAAAGGAACATGCTATAATTTTCTATAATTATTTAAAAGATGTATTTAAAGATGAAAATGTTTCAATGATGGCAAATTATCCTGTTGATTTACAGCAAGATTTAAGTTCATTATTAGAAGCTGCTTCAAAACACGAATATGATGAAGCTACTTCAATTTATAAACAATTTGGTGAAGAAGCTAAAGAAGAGGGTTATATTGAAATAGCAACCTCATTTTTCATGATTAGTGAAATAGAACATTATCATCATGAACGGTTTAAAAAATATCACGATTTATTAACTAGTGGTAAATTATTTAAAGAAAATAGTAGTATTAAATGGATGTGTTTAAATTGTGGATTTATTTATGAAGGCAATGAAGCAGTTTCTGTGTGTCCAGTTTGTAAACATCCACAAGGATATGCACTTCGTTTAGATGAAACTCAATTCCATCTTTAGGCAATAGTTAAAACTATTGCTTTTTTGTTGTTATTTTCAATATTTTTCTATTTCATATTTAGACAAAAAATACTATAATTAATTTATAAACTTCAAAGGAGTCATTATAAAATGAAAAAATTTAGTTTTAAAGGGGGAATTCACCCCCATGATAATAAATTCATCTCCGAAAATTGTTCGATTAAAACCATTTTACCTGGAGATGAATTAATTTTCCCTTTATCCCAACATATTGGGGCTCCAGCCAAGCCAGTTGTGAGTAAAGGAGAGCATGTCCTAGCTGGACAAATTATTGCATGTAAAAAGGCAATGATTTCAGCTAACGTTATTAGTTCAGTTTCTGGTACTGTAAAAGCTATTGATTCTCGCCTTGATGCAACAGGTGCTTATGTTGGTTGTATTGTTATAGCTAATGATCATCAATATCAAACCGTTAATGAATATAATAGTATAAATGATTATCAAAATTATACTGATGAAAAAATTCGTGAGCTGATTAGTCAAGCTGGAATCGTAGGATTAGGAGGAGCTGGATTTCCTAGTGCTGTAAAAAACACTCCTAAAGATCCTGATTCTATTAAATATATTATAATCAATGGAGCTGAGTGTGAACCCTATTTAACCTCAGATTATCGTTTAATGTTAGAAAAAAGTGATGAACTGATTGCAGGCATAAAAATACAACTGCAATTATTTAAAAATGCTAAAGCAATTATTGCTATTGAAGACAATAAACCAGATGCTTTAAATCATTTAAAAAAAGCGACTATAAATGAGTCTAAGATTGAAATAGCTCCACTACAAACAAAATATCCACAAGGAAGTGAACGGGTATTAATCAAAGTTTTAACTAATCAAGTAGTTACTAGTGGTATGTTACCTGCCGATGTTGGCTGTATTGTTAATAACGTGGCTTCTGTTATTGCTATTTATGAAGCAGTAGCTCTTAATATTCCTTTAATTGAAAAAATAGTCACTGTCACAGGTGATGCTATTAATGAACCTAATAATTTTAAAGTTAGAATAGGAACAAAATATCAAACTTTAATTGATGCTTGTGGTGGTTTTAAAGTACTACCAAAAAAAATCATTTCTGGTGGTCCAATGATGGGAACAGCTTTATTCAATCTTGATATTCCTGTTACTAAAACTTCTTCAGCTCTTGTTTGCTTAAGTGAAGATATCGTTTCAAAAAACATCACGACTCCCTGTATTCATTGCGGTCGATGTGTAAGCGCTTGCCCTATTGGATTAGTTCCTCAGCTTTTATACCACTATGCAAAAATTAATGATCAAGAAAATTTTATAAAAGTACATGGTATGGATTGTATGGAATGTGGCTGCTGCACTTATTCGTGTCCTGCTAAACAAAATTTAACGCAATCATTTAAAAAAATAAAAAGAGCGATTAATAATCGCAAGAAAGGAGCAAATAATGGATAATTTATTTCACGTATCTACAGCTCCCCATATTCGAGATTCAATCACTACTAAAAATATTATGTATGATGTAATCCTAGCTTTAATACCAGCTACAATATTTGGAATTTATCAATTTGGAATAGATGCTTTTCTTGTTGTTAGTGTTGCAATTATCACCTCTTTATTAAGTGAATATTTATATCAACGTTTCATGAAGCTTCCTATAACTGTATATGATGGTTCTGCTATCCTTACTGGTCTACTATTAGCTTTATGTCTATCTAGTTCAATGCCATTATGGATGGTTTCACTTGGAAGTGTCTTTGCTATTATTGTTGTTAAACAATTATTTGGCGGTCTTGGTCAAAATTTTATGAATCCTGCTTTGGCAGCTAGATGTTTTTTATTAATATCATTTGCAGGAAAAATGAATTCATTTGTTAATATTGATGCTACAAGTAGTGCTACTGCTTTAGCTCTATTAAGAAATGGTGAAGATGTAAATTTATTTAATATGTTTATGGGAAATATTAGTGGTGCAATTGGAGAAACCTCAACAATTGCTTTACTAATAGGTGCTTTATATCTTATTCATAAAAAAGTTATTAGTCCTAAAATTCCTCTAGCTATTTTTATTTCATTTAGTGTGATTATTTTTATTAGTGGGGATTTTAATTTGGATTATTTATTAAAACAAATATGTGGTGGTGGTCTAATTATTGGAGCTTTCTTTATGGCTACTGATTATGTAACTAGCCCTATTACACCTAATGGTAAAATAATTTATGGTTTAATTATTGGAATTTTAGCTGCAGTTTTTAGGCTGTATGGTAATACACCTGAAGGAATGTCATTTGCAATTATCATCTCTAACTTGTTAGTTCCACTAATTGAAAAAGTAACTATTCCTAAAATAAAAGGCAAAGGAGGTAAATAATAATGAAAAAAAATATCTTTAAAGACATTATCATCTTTGCAATTATTACATTAGCAGCTGGTTTATCATTAGCTCTTGTTAATTCACTTACTAAAGAACCTATTGCCATTCAAAATGAAAAAATCATTCAAGATTCTTATCGTAGTGTTTTTAAACAAGGAAAAGTATTTGCAAACAATAAAGAAATTGATGAAATTGTTGATAAATTTCCTGAAACCATAAAAAATAAAAACTATAATTTTGGAGAAAATGGAATAGTAATTGATGATATATTAATGGTCACTGATAAAACCGATAATTTAATTGGTCATATAATCAAAGTCACTACTAAAGATGGTTATGGTGGAGATATCACATTAGTTGTAGGAATTGATACAAAAGATAAAATTACTGGGATCGAAGTTCTTTCAATTGATGAAACAGTTGGTTTAGGAATGAATGCTAAAAATGAAAATTTTAAAGAACAGTATTATAATAAACAAATTAACAATTTTACTATTACTAAAACTGGAAAACAAAAAGATCAGGAAATTGACGCTCTTAGTGGTGCAACAATAACGTCAACTGCTTTTAATAATGCTGTTAATAGTGCTTTAGCTATTAATCAGGAAATCAAGGAGATTGCTTATGAATAAATATGTAGAACGCCTTTATAATGGAATTTTCAAAGAAAACCCAACCTTGATTTTAATGTTAGGAATGTGCCCTACTTTAGCTGTAACAACATCTTCCATTAATGGTTTAGGAATGGGATTAACAACGACTATTGTTCTTATGGCATCCAACTTTATAATATCTTTATTAAGAAAAATTATTCCTAATAGAATGCGTATTCCTTCATATATTGTTATTGTTGCTTCAATGGTTACAATCGTTCAATTATTACTTCAGGCATATCTTCCTTCTCTATATAATACTTTAGGAATTTATATTCCTTTAATAGTAGTGAATTGTATTATTTTAGGACGAGCTGAGGCATATGCTTCTAAACATAATTGCATTCTTTCATTATTTGATGGAATTGGGATGGGATTAGGTTTCACTTTAGCATTAACATGTATTGGTTTAGTTAGAGAAATACTAGGTAGTGGTACTTTCTTTGGAATTGAATTTGCACCATTATTTAAAGATTTAGTAGGATCTAACATCTATGATTTCTTTAGTCAATTAGAACCAGCTACTATTTTTGTTATGGCACCAGGTGCATTCTTTGTTTTGGCAGGATTAACTGCAATTCAAAATCGTTTAAAACTACCAAGTGCTACTAATACCTCTAAAAATAGTGGCTGTGATCATGATTGTCTTCATTGTCATAATCATGTTGGTGAAAAATCATGTGAATTAAAGGAGGAAAAATAGATGACAGGAATGATTTTATTATTAATCAGTGTAGCTTTAGTAAATAATGTTGTTTTAAGTCAATTTCTTGGATTATGTCCTTTTTTAGGAGTTTCTAAAAAAATTGAAACAGCTGCTGGTATGGGTGGTGCTGTCATCTTTGTTATGTCAATTGCTTCGATAGCAACAAGCCTGCTTTATAAAGTATTAGTAATTTTTCATCTTGAATATTTAAATACTGTTACTTTCATTCTTGTAATTGCTGCTCTTGTTCAATTAGTTGAAATGTTTTTAAAAAAATATAGTTCTGGATTATATAATTCTTTAGGTGTATATCTTCCGTTAATAACTACTAATTGTGCTGTTTTAGGAGTAGCTATTACTAATGTTCAAAATAGTTATGATGTTTTAACAAGTCTTATTTGTAGTTTAGGAACTGCTTTAGGATTTACAATTGCAATTGTGATAATGGCTGGAATTAGAGAAAAAATTGCCAACAATGATATTCCAGTATCATTCCAGGGTTCTCCTATTGTTCTTATTACTGCAGGATTAATGGCTATTGCTTTTATTGGTTTTTCAGGGTTAATATAGAAAGGAGTTAATAAAATGAATGAAATAATAATTGCTACAATAATTGTTGGTGCAATCGGTTTAATAATTGGAATTCTCCTCACTATTGCAAGTGAAAAACTATCTATTGCTGTTAATGAAAAAGAAATCCAAATCCGTGAACAATTACCTGGAAATAATTGCGGTGGTTGTGGTTATCCAGGGTGTGATGGTTTAGCAAAAGCTATTGTTGAAAATGAGGCTAAAGTAAATCAATGTCCTGTTGGGGGACAAATAGTTGCTGATGCTATTGCTGAAATTATGGGTGTTGAAAATGAAAAAACAACCCGTAAAGTTGCTTTTGTTCATTGTAATGGAACTTGTAAAAATGTTACGACTCAATATATATATCATGGAATTAAAGATTGTAACAATGTGTCTATTATTCCCGGTGGCGGTGAAAAGCAGTGTTCTAATGGTTGTATGGGTTATGGCAGCTGCGTTCGTGAATGTGAGTATAATGCTATTAAAATTGTTGATGGAGTAGCTGTTATTGATACTGACTTATGCCAAGCTTGTGGTAAATGTATTAAAGTCTGTCCAAATAACGTTATTAGTTTAGTTCCTTATCAAAAACAAGCTATAGTTAAATGTAACTCTAAAACGCCTGCATTAAGAGCTCGAAAAGATTGTAATGTAAGTTGTATTGGCTGTGGTTTATGTGCTCGTAATTGTCCTAATAATGCAATTATAATTGAAAACTCATTGGCACATATAGATTATAGCAAATGTACTAATTGTGGTATTTGTAAAGAAAAATGCCCTCGTAAATGTATTATAATGATGTAATCATAGAAAAAAAGCAGTAATAACTATCAAAGTTTTACTGTTTTTTTGTGTTAATTTTAAATAATAATTTTTTAATCTCGTATATTATCATTACTAACTAAATAATATAATAAATTATAATGTTTTTATAGGAATTAGCGATATACCATATAACTTAGGAAAATCATTAATATTAATCTTATCCATATTCATACATTCCTTACTAAAATATTAAAAACACTTTACAAATAATGCCATTAAATTAAAAATTTACTCTATCTTACTTTAAGTAAATATAAAAAGAGATTTCTTATTTTATTAGTAATCTTTGAAATCTCTTTTTAATTGCCTATTATTGAATAAGCTCTCAATATTTTTAACCAATTATTTTAATAAATATGATATCTAATTAATACATTATTTTATTATAGCCTCTTTATTTACTAATTAGAAATATTTTTTCTTCTTTTTGAAATAACAAACAAATTCACTGCAGATAATCCAGTAATAATTATCCATGTTCCAATCATACTATTATCAGATGTTTTTGGAATTGAATTAACAGGAGGATTATCAGAAACATTAGGTGTTTCTGGTTCTGGATTTGGATCTGGAACATCAACGATTGGCGGATCTTTAGGATCATCTTTACCTGGTTCTTCAGGTAAAACAATAGGTCTTACACCTGAAGCAGCTTTAATTTTTGCAACAGCTTCATCATCCCATAAATCATTATTATCAAATCTATATTGTAGAACATCACCAATTGGCATACGCTCATCACGATTAGGCTCTTTAGCTTCTGTTGCGTAATTATCGTAAATATAATTATAATCTCCTTTAAATAACCAGTTACGTACACAATTTGTAATAACATTATTTGTAATATCAAAGCCTACAGAACCTTCATCTAAATAAATACCACCATATTCATTATGAACACCATCAATATAGTTATCTGTCATAACAGAACCATCTTGTCTACCAAGTGTATAGATACCACCACCATCAATCAAAGCAGGTTCAGTTAATACATTTTCAACACGGTTATATGAGATCGTATTTTTACCAAGAACAAAATCCCCAAGAACAAATTGATCTGTTTTACCTTCATCTGGTCTTGTATTTTCTCCATAACCCCATCCCCATCCTACACTGATTCCAGTATATGGAAGATTTGTTACAGTATTATATGAAACGTTTGTACCATATGTATAACCAATAAGAATTCCTGTGCATCCTTTGTATGTATTAGCAACATTTGTAACATAATTATCTGTAACAACATTATTTTCTGTTAAATCTGCTTTCTCTGGTTTATGATGTTGTGATTCAGTGCCACCAAGAATAATTCCAGCACCACCTAATTTTTCAAATTCATTGTATGTAATAGAAGAATTTTTTGTAGCAATGCCTAAATGAACACCTGTATTAGCAAGTAATTCAAAACGATTTTTCATAATATTAATATTATCTAAATATTCTCCATAGATAGCACTACCTGTTGTTGGAATCCATTCACGATTCCATTCATCTTCTGGGTTTATCATTGCACTTGCTTGGAATGTTTGTAATCCATCTGGTAGATTTGGTCTAAGGAAAGTAGAATATTTAAAATTCAATCCTTGAATTGTTATATTTTTAACAATATTATCTGCTGTTCCGTCAAATACAATTAAGTTTTCTAATCTTCCTAGTACAGCATTAATATTACTCATATCCTCACCATCTTGAGGAATATAATATACTTGGTCTTCTTCAGCATTTAAATAAAATTCTCCAGGTTCATTTAATAGTTCATATGCATTTTGTACATAAAGAATAGCTTCTTTCATTGCTACTGGATCATTTTCTATAGCAGCACCTGTAAGATTAGCTTTAAAAGCAGCTTTAGATTCACTTGTATATCTCAATCTAAATGAATTGCCATAATCTTCATCGTCAGTCAATGTTTTTATACCACTTACACGTAAAATTGCCCATTTCCATTTACGTCCAAAAACAACCTCTAAATCTTCAACTTTTGCAAAACTTTCAGGTAAATTATCACGCTTAATATACACTTCTTTATTAATACTTGTATCATCAAGTGCTTCGGCTCTTTCACGAGCCAAAATCGCACGTTTGCCATTAACATATAATTCACGGCTTTCTATACCTTTAGCAGGAGCTTTCCAAATATTTTTCTCTTCATCAACTTTTGTCCATTCACTAAGAGTTGTTCCTCCTGAGATAGTCACCTTTTCATCTTCGTAAGCACTCCATACAACATTGTGTCCATTTTGACCACTATCTCGACTATCAAAAACAAATGTTTCATCTAACACATATGTTCCTTCACGCAAATACACCTTTAAATCTTCATCCATATTATTTGTTTTTGCTCTAGCAAGTTCTTGTGCTTTTGTAAGTGTTTGAACTGGTTTGTCAAGGGTTCCAGGATTATTGTCATTTCCATTTTTCCCATCGACAAAAATCATAGAACTTTCTTTTGCCATAACAGAAACACTCGCAATTGTGAATAATGATATGACCATCATCATACACATCAATACCTTTAATGCTTTTTTCATCTTTCTCTTCCTTTCTATAAGTTTTACTATTCTTTCATAACGTAAAAAAGCGAGCTCGAAAATACAAAAGTATTATCGGTCTCGCCTAATTGAATAGTAACAATCCTTATGTAATAATAATACAATTCAACCCAATCTATGTCAATATAAAAAACTAAAAAAACACTGATTATAAGCATATTTTTACTGTTTTTTTATAATTTTAAGCCCTAAATCATTCCTTTTAATGCTTTATAGATGAAACTAATTTTCTTCTATTTTCAAATATCAACTCATATTTTTATAAACAAAATCAATCATATCATCAATATAAATAATCAACTTATTTTAGATTCATATAAAAAGAGATTTTTTTAAAATCCCTTCTTAATTATTTATTATCAAGCAAAAATCATTTACCAATTCTAAACATTTTCACATGATTATTTTAATTTTCTGTTATTTTATTTCTTTTCAAATACATCAAAACAATAATCGAAATAACAAAACAAATTATTGATAAACTACCAATAAATAAAGGTTTATTCATATACCAACGTACAAAAATATTACTAGAAACTGTAAAATTATTAACTTCTTTAATACTTTTATTTTCTGCCTTATCTAAGACAATAACTTTTAAATCTTATACAGTATTTTTTTCTGGAACTAAACATACTAAATTATTTTCATCAATATTTTGTACATCAATCTTTTGATTGTATTTTACAAATAAACAACCAAAATTAACCTTATCCTGTTCCCATTTTAATTCAATAATCATCGCTGGCTTATCATTTTGCGGTATAAATACCATATCTGCAAATCCCTTTCCACTTGGCATTTCTCTTATGATTGTATAATAGTTTCTGGCATTCATATATGCAATTGATATAGTATATGATTAACGCATTTTCATTATTATATGTTAATATTGATGTATCAAGATAGGCTTCTTCTATATATTTTGCAACTGCTTCTTCATCTTTGTTCCATGTCTCTTCTAACAATGCCTGACTATTTAATAATGCTTTTGTTGTTTCGTTCCATGATGAATCTTCAATTGAAGCAGTAAATGAACTTGTGACTTCTTTATTTGGAATATAGCATGTCTGATTTAAACTGTTATATCCTAGATATCCAAAATGAATAAGCAATGTTAAAACATCATCATTTTATTTAAATGTATGATAAATCATTACTATACATTTTATTCTTTTATATAAACTCTAATAAATCAAATAAAAAAGATGTTAGCAACCTTGCTAACATCCTAATTCATTATTTAATCACAATATTCACAATTTTATTTTTAACAACTATCACTTTTACAATATTTTTACCATCAATATGAGCTTTAACATTTTCTTGTTCAAAAGCAATCGCTTTAACCGCTTCATCATCTGCATCTTTAGCCACCTGAATTTTAGCTCTAAGTTTACCATTTACCTGAACACCCATTTCAACAGTTTCACTTACAAGCATATTTTCATCATATGTAGGCCATGATTCATATGCAAGAGTATTTTCATTACCTAACATCTGCCACATTTCTTCACAAATATGTGGTGCAATACAAGAAAGCATCTTAATAAAATTAAATGCATATTCTTTGTATACAGATGGTGCTTTATAACATTCATTAATAAAAATCATCATTTGTGAAATAGCAGTATTAAATCCTAACGTTTCAAAATCATCAGTTACTTTTTTTACAGTCTGATGATAAACACGATCTAGACTATGATCATTTTCATCACTTAATTTATCTTGTTCAATAAATAAACGATATACTCGATCCAGCCATTTACGTGAACCATCTAATCCGTTTGTAGACCAAGGAAGCGCTGCTTCTAAAGGTCCCATGAACATTTCGTATAATCTTAGTGAATCAGCTCCATGTGATGCAACAATATCATCAGGATTAACAACATTTCCACGTGATTTAGACATTTTTTCATTATTATCACCAAGAATCATTCCTTGATGGAATAATCGTTGCCATGGTTCTTTGCATTTAACTACTCCAGCATCATATAATACTTTATGCCAAAAACGAGAATATAATAAGTGCAATACTGCATGTTCTGCCCCACCTACATATAAATCAACTGGTAACCATTTTTCTAACAATTTAGAATCACATATTGCTTCATTATTATGAGGATCAATATAACGAATATAATACCAGCATGAGCCAGCCCATTGTGGCATTGTATTAGTTTCACGTCGCCCTTTTTGACCATCAATCTCTACTTCTAACCAATCTTCACAATTAGCTAATGGCGATTCACCACTATCATGTGGTTGGAAGTTTTTAGTTGCTGGAAGTTCTAATGGTAATTCTTCAACAGGAACAGTTTTCATTGTACCATCTTCCATATGTACAATAGGAATTGGTTCCCCCCAGTAACGTTGTCTTGAAAATAACCAATCTCTTAATTTATAAGAAATTTTCTTTCCACCACAGTTATGTTCTTCTAACCAGACAATCATTTTATCAATAGCTTCTTGCTTTCCAAGACCATCTAACCAATCAGAGTTGATGTGTAAACCATCTTCAATGTAAGCAGCCTCTTCAACATTTCCACCCTCTAATACTGGAATAATATCAATTCCAAATTTTTTTGCAAATTCCCAATCTCTCTCATCATGAGCAGGTACTGCCATGATAGCCCCTGTTCCATAACTAGCTAGAACATAATCTGAAATCCAAATTGGAATTTTCTTTCCATTAACAGGATTAATAGCATATGCTCCTGTAAAAACTCCCGTTTTATCTTTATTTAATTCTGTTCTTTCTAAATCAGATTTACTAGCACAGCTTTTTTTATAAGCTTCGATTGCTTCTTTTTGTTCAGGGCTAGTAATTTCTACAACATATGGATGTTCTGGAGCCATGACACAATAAGTTGCCCCGAATAAAGTATCACAACGAGTTGTAAATACAGTAAATATTTTATCAGTTCCATCTATTTTAAAATCAACATTAGCTCCAATAGATTTTCCAATCCAATTACGTTGCATTTGTTTTGTTGCTTCAGGCCAATCCAAATCATCAAGATCCTCTAATAACCTTTCAGCATATTCAGTAATTTTTAGAACCCATTGACGCATTGGTTTACGAATAACAGGATACCCTCCACGTTCACTTTTACCATCAATAACTTCTTCATTTGCAAGAACTGCCTTAAGTTCAGGACACCAATTTACTGGAATTTCATCAACATAAGCTAATCCAGCATCATATAACTTAGTAAATATCCATTGTGTCCATTTATAATATTCAGGATCACTAGTCGCAATCTCACGATCCCAATCATAAGAAAATCCCAATGATTTAATTTGTCCTTTAAATACTTCAATATTTTTTTTCGTAAATTCTGCAGGGTGATGTCCAGTTTGGATTGCAAATTGTTCTGCTGGTAAGCCAAATGAATCAAACCCCATTGGATGTAAAACATTATATCCTTGCATTCTTTTCATTCTTGAAACAATATCTGTTGCAGTATATCCTTCAGGATGCCCAACATGAAGACCATTTCCTGATGGATATGGGAACATATCAACACAATAATATTTAGGTTTGCTATCATCATAGCAATCTGTTTTAAATGTCTTATGTTCATCCCAATATTTTTGCCATTTCGGCTCGATTTCTTTGTGATTAAACGGCATTTTATAATTCCTCCTTAAAATAAAAAAGTCCTCCATCTAAGGACGACTTAATATCGCGTTACCACCTTAGTTCAAAGTCAAAAAGACTATGCACTCAAAACTTTAACGCAGTTAACGACAGTGACTACTTGATTCACCACTGCATCTCCTAGGTGAGTTCATAATCTGTTTCATCAGTTTCCACCACCCACTGACTCTCTATGAAAAACATAAATTACTACTAGTCCTATTCATTGATTTTCTTTAATACCTAAATATTATATCACAAAACTAACTAGATGCAACAAAATTCAGCTTTTTAATATCTTTGATACTTTAATGCTTTTACAGGATCTAAATTACTTGCAAAACGTGCTGGCAAATAACTACTGATAATCCCAAAAAATAATGCTCCAAAATATATTAAGCCTAATAGATAATTATCTATCTGAATAAATGATTGAGATAAATTTAACTGTAAACCTTCTTCAATAAACTGGTTAATAAAACCAATAAATTGACAAAAAGACAAATATGAAACTAAAAAAGCAATATTAATCAAAATAAAACTTTCAAATAAAACTAATAACTTAAGTTGTAATTTACTTGCTCCTAAACACTTAAATATACCAATATCTTTTGTTTTTTGAACTACTGACAAATATAATACTTCTCCAATTAAAAAACAAGCTGCAACAACCGCTAAAGAAGAAAATAATATTAAAATACGTTGAGTCTGTAATAAAAAATCATTTATTTTATTACTAATATTTTCTCCTGCAACTTTAAATTCTAAATTAAAATATTTCTTTTTTAATTTCTTTAAACTACTATTTACATTTACCTTATTATCAATATTAATCATTCCAATCGAAAAATATATCTGATCAAGATTAATATTAAAACATTCACTTACATGTTTTACATTTGCCAGCTCATTAATATAAATAGTATCAAAGATCGTATTTTCTCCACTAATTCCAACTACTTTTAATCTTACTTTTTTAACACTATCTCCTTGTAAATAATAGCCATAAATATACCGATTTAAAAGTTTTTTATAATCTTGTTTCAAATGAACAGCTGTTGTTTTTGATAAAATGATTTCATAATCACTTTTAATGTTTCTTCCTATTTCCAATTGATTATTCTTTAATTCTTTAGTCATATCACTTATATATATCGTTCTATCAATATTATAGTCTTTCTGTAAAGAAATTCCAATAAATTCAAAATCTCTCATTTCACCATATAAATATGTAATATCCTGATTATTAGTTAATTTTACTAAATCTTTATAATTTAAACCTTTTTTACTAATACTTTGTAACGATACTAATTGGTTAGGAAAAATATTATTAAGTTGTTTTTGAATTTGTTGTTGTAATGAACCACTTAATGTAAAGGTTATCATTATACATATTAGTGCCATCATGAGACCAATAACAATTTTAGTATTTCTTCTAAAATTAGCACGATATTGCAACAAAGATAATTTAAAAAGATTTAAAGATGACTTTTTTTCTTTTAAACGATAATAAAAATTATTATCCTCTATATTATGATATTTACCAATTAATTTACCATTTTGAAAAGAATATATATAATCCCCATACTGACTAGCCAATTGTTCATCATGTGTAATCACAATTACTAATCGTTCCTTAGCTTCCCGTTTTAAAATATCAAAAATTATTTTAGCATTATTTTCATCTAATGAACCTGTAGGTTCATCACAAAGTAGGATATCAACATTTTTGATCATCGCTCTCAATGCTGCTATTCGTTGTTTTTGTCCTCCTGATAATACATTTACTTTCTTTTTTGAAACATTAATTAAATCTAATTTTTCTTCACGATCATCTATTTCCCTCTTAAATATAATTTGACAAAAAAACTTAGGCAAAAAATAATTCTGCCTAACATTTAACCAATTAACTAAATTAAAATTTTGAAAAATAAATCCAATGTGTTTTCGACAATAATGTTTTATTGTTTTAATATTTTGATGATCAAACAATATCTCTCCATCATAATCCTGATCTATACCACCCAAGATATTTAATAAAGTTGTTTTCCCACATCCTGACTCACCCGATATTACTACCATACCATGACTTGGAAAAATAATTGATAGATTATTAATAATCAACTCATCATATCGCTTATATAGATTTTTTATCTCTAACATCTTAATCCTCCTTTAACAAGATACTAGTATTCATCTTACTGATTTGTAAGCTTGATAAAACTCCTACTCCAAAACATGCACTTGTATAAACAAAAATCATAATTATATATATATCGTATGATGAAATCATAAGTTTAGGTAAAATAAAAAGATTTGGCAGGTTAAATAATTTATCACTAATATTTAACATATTTATAATTCTTAATAATAGTTCAGCTAAAACAGAACCTAAAAAACCAATTATACTTCCAATCAAACTAGTTTCTTGGCTAAATAGTTTTCTTGCTTTATTTAAAGGTAATCCATTTGATAACATTAAAGAAATATCTCTTTTACGCTCAATTAAGATTGTTTTTAAAATTATAGAAATCAAAATTAAAGAAATAATAAAACTAATTATCAAAAAACAAATTACAACCATTAACGCCATCTTAAATAAAGTTTGATAACTATCTAAATAATCTTGATGAAAATTAATTATAAAATAATCATGTTCATATTTTTTTAATAACTGTTTAAAATATTTACTCTTTATAACTAAAATACTTTTATCTGTTATCTTATCTTTTAAATCCAAATCAATAAATTTATCACTAAAATAAAGATTGTCTCCATTATTTATATAATCCTTTATAATTGCACTTACACTTAAATGATAAGTATTTTCATCAATGATAAAATATAGTTTATCATTGATATCTAAATTATATTTATGAGCAGTTTCTTGATTAATCATGATTTGATTATTTTGACTTGGGAACTTACCATTTAAATATTCAATATAATCGCTATCATGTACCTGATAACTTTCCAATTGTAATTCCTGATTAGTTTTAAAAATTCCAAAGCTAAAATCCAATTTATAATTTAAAGAAGTTACTAAGCTATCATTTTTCAAAACATTAATCTGCTTATTAGTAAAATTCATCTCATTATAATCCTTTTTACTAATTTCAATTATTTCTTTAATTGGATTACTTTTTAAACATGTCTTAATATAATTCCAGCCCCCATTAATTCCACTTAAAAGCAATACAAAAGCAATAATTGTAAATAACTGAGAACAAAACATCATTACAATTTTCTTTTTTTGATATAATAATTGCCTTTTTAAATAAAATTTTATTTTAATTAGTGGACTACTTACTTGTTGATATAAATATTTATGATATCTAGTTTCTTGATTAAAGTTATAATTATTTTGATGACTATCAAGATCTATAATCATTTTAGAGTATTTGGTTATTAATTGATAATTGTGAGAAATAACAATAACTAAATGCTTTTTGGCATAAAACCTCAAAAATCCCATTACTTCACTAGCCAATAATTCATTCAATGCTCCAGTTGGTTCATCAGCTAATAATATTGGGGTATTACAAAGAAAAGCTCTAGCCAATCCTACCCTTTGTTTCTGTCCTCCAGAAAGTTCACTTGGAAAACAATCCAATAACGGAGTTATCTTTAATCTTTCTGTAATTGTTTTTAAATAATTTAAAGATACTGTTCTCCCCTTTATTTCTGATAATAAAATCAAGTTTTCATAAACTGTTAGAGATTCAATCAAATTATAGAATTGATAAACATAACTTATATAACTTTGTTGATACTTGTCTATTTGTGAATAATTCAGCTCCCGCCCATCAATCAACACTTTACCATTGCTAGGTTTTTCAATCCCTGCAATTAAATTTAATAATGTTGATTTACCACTACCACTTTTACCTACAATTGCTACTAATCCAAAACGTGGAAAATTTATTGAAAGATCATTAAGTACTAATTGTTTATGTTTGCCAAATTTATAAAATTTTGTAATATGCGAAAGTTGTAATACCATATTTTTCTCCTTATGTTATAATATTTACGGTGATAAAAATGAATTTATTTAAATATAGTAATGATAATAAGCGTTATCATACTTTTAATTATTATTTAAAAAACAAGTACCATAATAAAGTTGCAAAAGTTAGTCTTAATGCTGGGTTTACATGTCCTAATCGTGATGGCAGTAAAGGTATAGGGGGATGCATTTTTTGTAGTAACAGCGGCTCAGGAGATTTTGCTGGAAATGTTGAAAAATCACTTGAGCAGCAATTTTGTGATATTAGTAAAATTCTTCAAAATAAGTGGCCAGGATGTAAATATATTGCCTATTTTCAGGCTAACACTAATACATATGGTCCTATAGAAAAGATCAAAAGCTGTATTGAACCTTTTTTAAATAAAAAAGACGTTGTTGCAATTAGTATTGCTACACGTCCTGATTGTTTAGAAGATGATGTTTTGCAGTATCTATCTACACTTAATTCTAAATGTGATTTATGGATTGAGTTAGGATTACAAACAATTCATGATGAAACTGGAAAAATAATTAATCGTGGTCATACCTATGAAGAATTTTTAACTGGCTTAGAAAAATTACGTCAACATAAAATTAATGTTTGTGTGCATATTATTAATGGTTTACCATTCGAAACAAAAGAAATGATGCTTCAAACTGTTAAAGAAATTGGTAAATTAGATATTCAGGCTTTAAAAATTCATATGCTTTATGTAATAAAAAACACAAAATTATATCAACTTTATTTAAACAATGGTTTTGAAATGCTTTCTCGTGAAGATTATATCGATTTAGTGACTGAACAGCTAAGTTATTTACCTGATAATATTATTATCGAACGTCTTACTGGGGATGGTAACGTAGATGATTTAATTGCTCCCTTGTGGTCAATTAAAAAGGTTACAATCTTAAATGATATTGACAAACTAATGGTTGCTAAAAACTATTATCAAGGTTGTAATATTAATCCAAAATAAAAAGCCCTTTAGGGCTTTTTACTATTATTCGTCTGTTTCAATTAAACCATAATCACCGTCATTACGACGATAAACAATACTAATAGAATCACTTTCAGCATCACGATATACGAAGAATGAATGACCGATTAGCTCCATTTGCATAATTGCTTCTTCCATATCCATTGGTTTAGGAGTAATAGTCTTCACTTTTACTAATACATCATCTTCAGATTCAACATCTTCAATTGAAGATAGGTTGAACGCAAGTTTATTATCTTTTGATTTACGACTTAATCTTGTTTTGTACTTTCTAATTTGTCCCTCTAATTTGTCCACTACTAAATCCATTGCAGTGTATAGATCATCATCAACCACTTCGGCTCTTAAAAGTACATATTCAGTAGGAATCGTAACTTCAAGTTTTTGTCCATAAGGATAAACTCGACATAAAACTTTTGCTTCAACATTGTCACTAACGATAAAATATTTATCTAATTTAGACAGCTTTTCTGATACTTTTGCTTCAATAGCTTCTGTGATTTCAATGTTTTTTCCTCTTACTGAGATTTTCATATGAATTCCTCCTTTGTATATGAATATTATACAATATAAATACATAAAATAATACTTAAATTATAGATAAAATTTGCAATATTTTAACACAATTAAAAAAACACTCAATTAATCGAGTATTTTTTTATAAATATTTTTTTAAAATTTCAACCTTATCTAATTTTTCCCATGGCAAGTTAATATCACCACGTCCAAAATGACCATGGGCTGCAGTTTTTAGATACAATGGTTGCCGTAATTGTAGTGATTTTATAATTCCTGCTGGGGTCAAATCAAAGTTTTCTTTAATAGCTTTTAAAATAGTATCACGATCCACATGTTCAGTGCCATAAGTTTCAATAAAGATTGACGTAGGTTCTTTTACCCCGATTGCATAAGAAACTTGAATTTCAATTTTATCACATAAATTAGCAGCAACAATATTTTTAGCAATATACCTTAACATATAAGCCGCTGAGCGATCAACCTTTGAAGGATCTTTACCACTAAATGCACCACCACCATGGCGAGCTGTACCTCCATATGTATCAACAATAATCTTACGACCAGTTAAACCTGTATCACCATGTGGACCTCCTATTACAAAACGACCAGTTGGGTTGATTAAAACTTTGTAATTTGTATTTAAATCATATTTTTTTACTACAGCATCCATAATTTGTTCTTTAATATAACATTTAAATTCTTCTTCATTAAAATCAGGATCATGTTGTATTGACATTAAAATAGTATCAATTTTAGGTTTCTTTTCAGTATAATCGATTGTTACCTGAGCTTTCATGTCTGGACGTGCATATTTAAATTCACCACTATTTTTCTTTTCCGTTGCATAACGTACTAAATGATGAGCAATTGAAATAGCTAGCGGCATATATCCTTCAGTTTCTTTACAAGCAAATCCAAACATGATTCCTTGATCACCTGCCCCACCAACTTCATCATTAGTACCCAAGGCAATATCTGATGATTGAAGATCCATAACAACCTGTACTTTACAAGTACGATAGTCTATTCCTTTATCACTATCATCATATCCAATATCTTTTAAAACATTACGTGCTACTTGTTCATAATCAACATTAGCAGTAGTGGTAATTTCACCACCAATTACCACTAAATTAGTAGTTGCAAATACTTCACAAGCAACTCTTGAATTTGGATCTTCTTTTAAACAGGCATCAAGTATCGCATCACTAATTTGATCACAAACTTTATCAGGATGCCCTTTTGATACTGATTCAGAAGTAAATAATACTTTTTCTTTCATTTTTCTTTCTCCTTCTACAAATAAAAAAGCTTCCTAAAGAGAAAGCATACATAGTTAGGAAGCCTTCTCTCATTGTTCAAGTTGAAACTTGCTCAGTCAGGCACCTTCTAAATATAGGGTTGCCACTACATCATTGATCTTCATCTAGTAGTTCTTAATAAGAGTCTTTTTTATTTATTTCTTGTATTTCTTCTTTTGTTAATGACGTCATAACTTCTATTAATTCGTCATCCAAGCCAATATCTAATAAGATACTAGCAATCATTTTCTGTTGTCTAATATTTTCTTGCATATCATCACCTAAACATAGTTTGCTTTATTTAAATAATAATATTCTAAAAAAACAACAAATACATAATAATATATCTAATTAGATATTGCAAGCAATTTATCAGATACTAATATTTTAACACGAAATTTGTTTATTTTTATCTCAAATTTGTATCAAAGTTATCCAAATTTAAAATTCCATACCTTCTAAAACATTTTGCACTCCTAAAACACCTGGAACTTCTTCCATTAAAATTTGTTCAACACCATCTTTAAGTGTTTCATCAAGCATTGCACATCCAGCACAAGCACCTAGCATCTTAACATAAACAATTCCATCTTTAAAATCTAATAATTCAATATCACCACCATCACGATTTAAATATGGTCTAAGTTTATTTATTACCTTTTCAACTTCTTCAATTGTACTTGTATTTTCCATCTTTAACATCTCCTTATCAATACTCTATTTTACCACAAAATTTTTATTTTTAAATAAAAAGAATTCATCTTATATTCATTATTTTTCATAAAAAATTTCATATTTTAAAAATCATTAATAAAAATTGCTAAAATGAAATATTTTAGTTAGATTTATGTTATAATATTTTTGCAAGGAGTGATTATAAATGAGCCCAAAAATTAAACGTGGTGATATTGTTGATGTCAAAATAACAGGCATTCAACCATATGGAGCTTTTGCAAGTTTACCTGATAATTCAACTGGTCTAATTCATATTTCTGAAATATCAGATAAATTTGTTAAAAGTATTGATAGTTTTGTAAAAGTTGGTGAGTTTATCAAAGTTAAAATAATTGACTTTGATGAAGAAACAAATCATGCAAAATTAAGTTTAAAGGCCATTGATAATCGTTATCGTAGGCGAAACAAACGTGTCTATTACAAAAATCCCAGACGATTGATTGTTGAAACGCCTAATGGATTTGCACCATTATCCTTTGCCATGAAAAAATGGCTAAAACAAGGAATCACGGAGGAAAGTTAAAATGATTACATTGGATTTATCTAAAGCTAAATTAAATGAAGATTTAGAATCATACAAAGATACCGTTAAAGATATCCATGAGATGATTCATAATAAGACTGGAGCTGGTAATGATTTTCTTGGTTGGGTTGAACTACCTAAAAATTATGATAAAGCTGAAGTTGAATTAATTAAAGAAACTGCAATAAAACTAAGAGAAAAAACAGATATCTTATTAGTATGTGGAATCGGAGGATCTTATTTAGGAGCCCGTGCAGCAATTGAAGCAATTAATGGATTATTTCCAGCTAATGATGTAGAAATAATCTATGTTGGTAATACTTTTTCATCAAACTATATCAAACAAGTAAGCGATTATCTTGAAGGAAAAGATTTTGCAATCAATGTAATTTCAAAATCAGGAACTACAACCGAAACTTCTATTGCATTTAGAATTTTTAAAGAAATGTGTGAAGCTAAATACGGTAAAGAAGGTGCTAAAGAAAGAATCGTTGCTACAACTGATAAAGCACGTGGTGCATTAAAAACTTTAGCAACAGAAGAAGGATACACAACTTTTGTAATTCCTGATGATGTTGGTGGACGTTATTCTGTTTTAACACCAGTTGGATTATTCCCGATTGCTATGGCTGGGATTGACATTGATAAAATGTTAAGCGGTGCTAAAGATGCAATGGTTAAATATGCTAATCCTGACTTAGATCAAAACGATGCTTATAAATATGGTGTTGCCCGTCAAATTTTACACAAGGCTGGTTATGCTGCTGAAATGTTTGTAACATATGAGTTACAATTAGCAATGGTTGCTGAATGGTGGAAACAATTATATGGTGAATCAGAAGGAAAAGAAAATAAAGGAATCTTACCTACTAGTGCTACTTTCTCTACTGATTTACATTCATTAGGACAATTCATTCAAGAAGGATCTAAAGTATTATTTGAAACAATTATGCAAATCAAAGAACCCGCTGGTGACATGACTATCCCTAGTGATAAAGACGATTTAGATGGTTTAAATTATTTGGCAGGTAAATCAGTTGATTATGTGAATAAACAAGCTTGTCAAGGAACTATTGATGCTCATGTAAATACTGGTAATGTACCTAATATCCTAATTACATTAGATAAGATGGATGCTTATGAATTTGGTTACATGGTTTATTTCTTTGAAATCTCATGTGCTATGTCTGTATATTTACTTGAAGTAAATCCATTTAATCAACCAGGTGTTGAAATATATAAGAAAAATATGTTTAAATTACTTGGTAAACCTGGTTATTAATAGCAAAGACAATCGATTTCGATTGTCTTTTTCATTTTATGTAAAATTTTTGTTGACTATTTATAAAGTAAGTGGTAATATATTAAAGCATCATGAAGCGGAGGTTTAGCTCAGTTGGGAGAGCATCTGCCTTACAAGCAGAGGGTCAGCGGTTCGAGCCCGTTAACCTCCACCATTAAAAATAAATATGCCGGCTTAGCTCAATTGGTAGAGCAACTGACTTGTAATCAGTAGGTTGAGGGTTCAAGTCCTTTAGCCGGCACCATTTTGTTGCGGATGTGGCGGAACTGGCAGACGCACTAGACTTAGGATCTAGCGCCTTTGGCGTGCAGGTTCGATTCCTGTCATCCGCACCAGTTGTTAGGTACTCTCAAAGCCTTTATTGATAAGGGTTTTGGGAGTTTTTTCTTTATATGAATATAGAAAATGAATTTTTAAAATTGGCTCCACATCTTTTTTATGGAAAATAATTTTTAATATTATTTCAGATTATTTAATAAAAAATATAGTTTTTAATATTTGTGTTTTACTTTCGAAATGATTAAATGAGACTATCAGGCAAGATGTCTAATATTATATTTGCTGACTTTGCTTTTGAAAGAACATCTAAATGAGTATAGGTATTTGTAGTAATACTTGAATGTCCTAACCATTTTTATACTTTCACTAGATTCTCACTTTTAATACACATCCTTGTAGCATAGGTATGTCTTAAATTGTGCTTCTATCTATTAAAATAGAATAATTTTTCATACCTTTGCATAAGTTTTTAAACTGCCGATATATTCTTATTTTTCAAGGTTTATTGGCTTTTTACCTTATAACTAAGCATATCTTTGCTTTCATTTGTTGTATGTTTCGTTGAAAATTATGCTATTATATCTCGGAGCTCTTTATTTGCTCCAACTTCTGATACATGAGCATATAAGTTGAATATTTGAAGATGCTCCTAAGAAAGATATTAAAGCAGAGAATAATTAGTGCGTGGTGTTTATTGTCTGATAAAAAGAAATTCAAGTAAAATAAGAAATAAAACTCTTATATTACCATCTTGGTTAAATGAATTAGAAATAAAAATAAGTTAATTTTTTCTAAAATTTTACAAGATGTAATTAAAAAGGCCGCTGAATTAGTTGTACTAATTAAGCCTTTTTTGCTTGTTGATTAATTGATTGAAGGGGATTGAAAAATGTTTAAATAGTTTTTAAGAGTGATCAAGATGAAAAACAATTAGAAGATAGTAGTGATATTGAAAGTGGTAAAACTTATTATAAAAAATTTGATACATAATATGTAATTTAATTTCTTGTTTGAATCAACTATCTTTCTTATGTCTTATTCAATTTTTCAAAGTGATAAAGGCATACTTTATATCACACCATGTAAAATGCAGTTTTACCTTGTAAATACAGCGTTTTCCACTTGTTAGTGTATATTGTCTCTTGTTTTTTGTGCCCGCCTTGTTAGATAATGGGGCTTAATATTCGCTGGCAAGCTCACTCAACTGCCGAAGTGAACCGACCGTTAAAAACGGCGGAAAAATCTAAGAGATTTTCCCACCGCCGTGTCTGGATCACTCCGTCGGTATAGAAAACGCTTCGTATAAAATTATTCTTGCTTTTTCGTTATGATCTTAAGAATGATTTTCTGCTAATACATAATCTAAATAATTTCTAATCTTTTTACAGATTAAATTTTTGCTATATTGCTCCATATATTCATAGTCAGGAACCCCCTCGTCATCTAACGGTAAAAGAATAATCTCTCTTGAAATTCTTTTATCGTTAATCTCACGATTGAAATTGTATTTTTGAGATAATCTACTTGTCATTGTAGCTAAAAATAAATAATGATATTTGTTAAATTCTTCATTCTTTAAGTGCGTAATATGGTCGCTTGCAACAAACTCAAACGGCTCATAAAAACTTGAACCAATACTACCACTATTAGCCAAACTTATGCAATTAGAAAATCGTCTAACACCTTTCTTGTTCGATACGAAGTTATCTACGCCATTATTTAATGACGAAGAAGAAACATAAGGAACTTTACCTGATAAATGGTCTGCTGTTTTTAGTCGTTTTCCTCTTTGAATATTATCAAAAATATCAACAATAAAAAATGATTGCCATTCCTTATCTTCCAGAGGTATCAGGTTGTACCCCCCCCCGATATTTTCTAGTTGTTTCTTGCAATAATCAATATATTCTTTACGTTTTTCTGCTTCGCGTTCTTTGATAAATGCTTCCATAAAAATATAATCTGGTTCTCCATTATCATTAACTGGTAACATAACCTTATCACCTTTTAGGTGTTCATAATTACGTTTATATCCGTGGCTATATTTATTTTTTATTAAATTTTGAGTAGTAACAAAAAATAATCCAGTATATTTGTTTAACCAATCAGCATACCCATAGATTACATTGACTGTGGAAACAAAAGCTTCTTTTTTATAAATAGCATATCCAGCTGAGCCATCACCATCTTTAATAAAGCCTATACAATTACCTTTTTGAACCTTTGAATATAATATTTCATCTTTTTCAACAAAATATAAACAGCCATTATTTCTATTTGTTGCTCCAATATATTCAATTCCACCTATATTAGTTTTTTTAAGGATACTTGCATTATTAATTTTACCGGCTTCTAAATTGGAAAATAAAGATGTTATAGATATTGCTTTCCACTCTCTATCACTCAATTTCATCATTATTATCTACCTCATCAAATAAATATTTTCTTCCTTGCATTATCATTGAAAATTCAAAAGATAAGTAATCACCGATAGTTTTATCAAAATCGGCTTCTGTTGGAAGTTCGTCATTAAAATAATAAAAACTATGTAGCCATTCATCATCGTATTCAACAGTTGTTTTTACGCAAAATTTTGTTTCTGCTTCTATTCTATCAAACCATACATCAAGTAAATGCTGTTTCTTATCTTTTGCTGACTCTGTTTCCAAAAGTCCGATATGAGGTGCTACTTTATAACCATCATTTTCAAAATTGATAAACTTACATAGTTTATCCGAAGGGTGAGGTTCTCCTGCTGTAAACACAACAATACAAGGCATTGTTCCGACGCCATAAAAAGTATCTTTATTCAAAGTTATAACACCTTCTAATGTATGGTGCTTAAAAATATTTTCTTTTATGGACTTTTCTTCTTTTGATTTTCCAGTCATTGTTGATTGAGGCACAATAATGACACATCTTGCACCAACTGACAATGAATTTAGTAGATGTTCTGTAAAAGCTATTTCATACAAGGTAGGGTTTTGTTTAGAACCTTGTGAATAAGGTGGGTTCATCATTCCAACCGTAGCTTGTTTCAACTGTAATTTATTTGCGTCTTGTTTTAAAAAATCGTCGTTAATTAAATTACTTTTACCATCGCCACGTAAAATCATATTAGTTGTTGCTATTGTAAACATATTTGGACGTAACTCAATTCCATGTAATTGATTTTGACGGATACTCTTTTTCTGCACTTCATTATCTGCTTTTTTTAACATATTGTGCATTGCTGCAATCAAAAAACCAGCAGTTCCACAACAAGGGTCAAATACAACATCAGATGGTTGCAAATCGACTAAATCACAAAATAACTGTGTTATATGTTTTGGTGTTAAGATTATTCCTAACGTCTGACCATCGCCACCAGAATAGCTCATAAATTCACCATAAAAACGACCTATATAATCTTCTGCTGATTGTGAATAACGAATTGAACGATATATTTTATCAAATAAAAATTCAGTAAAATGTTTCAAAGGTGTTTTGTTCAACTTCTCATCAATTTCATTCAATTTTACTGTATCTTTAATAAATGCAAATTGTCCTAATATTTTGTCTTTCTTTACAGCTGGTGAAACATTAGCTCGTCTTAAATTAGCGTCAATAGCATCATATATTTTTTGTCCGTCCGTTTTAATAGAGTGGTACTATGTCAAGAAAAAGTGCCAGTTAAACTGAAATATTATTACTATTTAATTTAGATTTAATTGTTTGATTTGATTTGCATAATATTCTTTTTCATAT